>WBZR01000376.1_pt1 | contig 73482 bp, 53 predicted proteins | sample 5204231 | NCBI WGS metagenome assembly WBZR01 (sample SAMN12412403, study PRJNA552823) | activated sludge metagenome | isolation source: activated sludge from anammox sidestream of wastewater treatment plant... | place: USA: Virginia | collected 2017-08 | reverse complement strand
ACCTACATTCCGCTAAGAAACGGAAGTCTCAATTATACCAAAATTCAGGTTTTCCTGCTCGGAGCTTTTGCACCCTTCAGGGAGGCGCAGCAGGGTAACAAAAGCGGAGGGGAGGAAAACCGGCCGTAATCCAAATAATATTTTTAATCTAACGTTTATCTCGCCTTCACACCCAAATAAAATAAATTTTTGTAACGCTAGCAGAAGAAGGAAATTTGGAATGACCCCACCAGCAACCCAGCAAATTCGCAAATCGGCAAATTCGCCCCTGCCATCTCAAGCCCAACAGCCAGCACACCCAAATAAAATAAATTTTCGAAACGCTAGCAGAAGAAGGAAATTTGGAAATCCATTATCTTTTTCTCCTTTGTCATCCGGCAATCCATACCAACAGAAACACAGCGCGACAAACCTGAATTCAAATCCCTTTAGTGGTGACATTATTAATAAGCCGAAAAGGCGAAGTCGCAATTCATATTCTGCTTTGAAAAATCCAACTCAGGGTATTCGAAATCCGATTTTTAAATGAAATTAAAAAAAATTAAAATCGACAGGTCTCGATTTTTAACGAAACAGGCAACACTACCTTTGCATCGAATCAAAAACGATATATTATGAAATTTTTACAAACATTAATACTTCAGATCATCGTTCTTTTCCCTATTCTGGCGCAAACCCATCAGGATACACTGAAAAAACATACGCTGGATCCTGTCGTCATCGGTGGTATAAAGGGCACAAGCGATATTCGCCGGCTGAATGACGTAGAGGGGACTTATATATTTTCCGGCAAGAAGAGTGAAGTCATCGACTTGAATCACCAAAACAATAGCTTGGCGGAGAAATATTGCAGGCAGATATTCGCCAAGATACCCGGAATTTTCGTCTATGATATGGACGGAACAGGCAATCAGGTCAACATCTCAACCCGTGGTCTGGACCCTCACCGTGGCTGGGAATTCAACATCCGTAAAGACGGCATCATCACCAATACCGATATGTACGGCTATCCTGCAAGTCATTACAACGTACCATTTGAGGCCGTGGAGAGGATTGAGTTGGTGCGCGGCACTTCGGCTCAACAATACGGCGGTCAGTTTGGCGGTATGCTGAATTATGTGACCAAGCAACCTGATAGCCGCAAGTTAGGCTTCGAATCGATCAATACGGTTGGATCCTTCGGCCTGCTTAGCACCTATAATGCCATCAGCGGAACCATCGGCAAGTTCAGATATTCTGCCTGGATGAATAAAAAAGCAGTGGATGGCTATCGCAAGTTCAATGATTCCAAGTATGATGCCGAGTCTGTCGCCTTATACTATGACTTCAACGAGAATATGAAGGTGAAGCTGGAATACACCCACTCCAATTTTATCATCCACTTAGCCGGAGCCTTGACAGACAAGGAGTTTGCGGAAGATCCCACCCAGGCTACCAGGACGCGCAACTATTATCAGCCGGATATCTATGTCCCGAACCTGACCTTCGACTGGAAAATGGGTGAGCATACAAGCCTTCGCTTTACATCCAGTGCTATATTGGGCGCAAGGAACAGCGTCATGTTTGACAAGCCGGCCAATGTCAGAGATACCATCGTCACAGCGACCGGTCAATACAACAACCGACAGGTGGATATCGATAATTATCATACCTTTATGAATGAAGTGAGGATGGTGCACGAATATCGCTTTTTCAATCTGAGAAATACGGTTTCCGCAGGCATCCAGAGCATCAACAACGATCTTCATCGCCGTCAGCTGGGCGTCGGCACCACGGGTTCCGATTATGACCTTTCATTGGTCAAGCCGGGATGGGGACGCGACCTGCACTTCAAGACCAATAATATTGCTGCATTCGTAGAAAACAGCTGGGCCATCACCAATCGCCTTTCCATCAATACGGCAGCGAGAATGGAATATGGCGCATCCAAATTGTCCGGCAAAGTCAATCTCTATCCTGACGATGAATTGCCTAATACAATCGAGCATAGGTTCCCTATTTTCGGTGCTTCCTTCCAATACAACCTCAATCAAAGCAACTTCTATGGCGGATGGTCACAGGCATACAGACCGGTCATCCTGAAAGATATCATACCGAGCTCGCTATATGAAAAGGCTGACAAGAACCTGCGCGACGCGTTCGGATACAATGCTGAGCTTGGATATAGGGGTAAGGCCGGATGGCTCCAGTGGGATGTTGACGCCTTCTACCTGCTATACCAGCACCGACTTGGCACGATTGCTCAAACGGATGCAGATAACAATCTGATTATATACAGAACCAACATCGGTGATTCCCACACGAAAGGTATCGAGGCTTTCCTTCAGGGAGATTGGATCCTGGGCAAATACACGACTTTGTCCATATATAATGCGACTTCCCTGATGGATGCCCGATACAAGAATGCGACCATCCGCTCAGGCAACGAAAACATCAATGTGGATGGCAACAAGGTGGAAAGCGTACCATCGGTAATCTCACGCAGTGGTGTAACCCTGAAATACAGCCGTTGGACATACTGTGTCAAGTACAGTTATACTGCCGAGAGTTTTGCCGATGCGCTCAACACGAAGACACCAACCGCCAATGGCGCCGCCGGCCTTGTTCCGGCATATTCGCTGGTAGATATGAACCTCAGTGTTCGGGTCAACGAGAAGCTACACCTCCAGGTCAATGTCAACAACCTGCTGGATGAATCATACTTTACCAAAAGACCACAGTTTTACCCTGGTCCCGGTATCTGGCCTTCTGACGGCAGGTCATTTTCGGCTACTGTCAAAATCAACCTATAATCCCCAAATCCGGGCATTGGTGGAAAAAGAGAATTTTGCCTGAAAATAGTATTTATTACCGGTCGCCCGAAAAATGGTGGCCGGTAATGTTTTTTTGACTGAATATTAAATGGAAGCGGCACGATTGGGTGCCGCTTTTTTATTGATGCCGTTTTTGGTTGTGCGATCTGTTCATGAATGAAACCGTTTCAGACGGCGTCAATCATCCCGGTCAATTGGGCTTGGCACTCATCTCAAACACAAGTTCCCCGCCATTCCGTATCATTTCGTGGGTGATGTACCTTTCTTTCCAGGGGAAGCCCTTCCAGGTCACACTTTTGACATATACATTGTCCGGACTTTGATTGATGGTCTTTACGCTGAATGTATTGCCGTTTTCGAGTCTGATCGTAGCACTTTCCACCATTGGACTGCCCAGCATATACTGATCCGAACCGGGGCACACCGGATAAAATCCCATGGATGAAAACAAATACCAGGCGCTCATCTGACCACAGTCGTCATTGCCGCTCAAGCCATCGGGGCCGTTCTTGTATTGATTTTTAAGGATCATCCTTACCTTCTGCTGGGTCTTCCACGGGCTGTCCGTCCAGTCGTAAAGGTAGGCCACATGATGTGACGGCTCATTGCCATGGACATAGTTGCCGATGATGCCTTCCCGGGTTATATCCTCGGTTTTCTCAAAATATTTGTCCGGCAGTTCCTTCCCGAAAAGATCATCGAGATATTTCTCAAACCGCACCTTTCCACCCAGCAATTGGATCAGGCCGGGCACATCATGAGGCACATAAAGGCTGTAATTCCATGCATTTCCCTCTATGAAGCCCTGACCGTGCGTATCCAGCGGATCGAATTCCTTCTTGAATTTGCCGTCGGACAGCTTAGGCCTCATGAAGCCGGTCGAAGAGTCAAACACGTTTTTGAAATAACCGGATCTCTTGCCGAACTCCTGTTGGATATCCAGCCGGCCGAGCTTCTCTGCCATCTTCATGATGCACCAGTCGTCATAGGCATATTCCAACACCTTTGACACGGACGATGATGACTTGTCCTCGGGAATATAGCCCAGGTCCATATAATAGCTCAAGCCTTCATATTTTCTATTCTTTGCAGTCTTGATACAGGCGTCGAGTGCGGCATTGGCGTCGCCCCGATATTCACCCTTGATGACGGCATCGGCGATGACGGATACGCTGTGATAACCGATCATGCACCAGTTTTCATTGGCATAATGACTCCACACCGGCAGCATCTTCATAGCGCTTTGGCTGTAATGTGCCAGCATGGACCGGATCATATCCTGATTGCGTTGTGGCTGTATGATGTTGTACAGAGGATGCAATGCCCGATAGGTGTCCCACAGGGAGAATATGGTATAATTCTTAAAGCCTCTTGCCTGATATATGTTTTGATCGAGACCCCGGTATTTTCCGTCAAAATCCTGATAGATGATGGGGGAAAGCAATGCATGGTACAGTGCTGTGTAGAAATTGACCTTGTCCTCTTCCCGCCCTGTCATGGTTATCTTGTTGAGCTCCTTATCCCAGGCCGCTTTGGCCTCATTCCTGATTTCATCAAAGCTCTTTCCGGAAGTTTCTCCGCCCAGGTTGGCCATAGCGCCTTCAGTGCCGACAGGAGACAGTGCAACCTGGATCTCCAGAGCTTCATCCTGCGCCATATCGAAGTCGAAATACATCCTCAGCTTTTTACCTGCCAGCTCCGGGAAGTTGTGGTCCTGATCGAATTTGCCCCAAAAGCCCCGATACACTTCTTTCTTGTCGTACTTGACGCAGCCATAGTTTTTGATCGGCTTGGAAAACTGCATTGCAAAATACACCAGCCTTGTGCGCGCCCAGCCATTGGTCTGGCGATACCCGACAACGGTATAGTCGTCCTTGACTTGTACAAAGGTCCAGATATTTTTGTCTTCATAGTTGTAGATGCCGTGTATCAGGTCGAGGATGATGTGGGATAGTCCGGATTTATGGAAGGTGTATCTGTGCACGCCGACCCTTTCACTCGTCGTCATCTCGGCAGTGATGTCGTCATCTGCGAGGTCAACCTTGTAATATCCCGGCCTGGCCACTTCGGTTGTATGGGAAAATGCCGACCGATAGCCGCTTTTGGCGTTGGAGGCAATGCCGGGATTGAGTTGCAGTGGTCCCTGTGTCGGCATGATCAGAAAATCGCCCAGATCGGAGTGCCCGGTACCGCTGAAGTGCGTATGGCTGAAACCTACGATTGTTTTGTCGTCATATTGATAGCCGGCGCAGTACTTATATACGTCCGGGTTATATCGACCATCGACCGAATAGGGAATCGTGTCGGTATCGGGGCTGAGCTGCACCATGCCGAAGGGCACCGTCGCACCGGGATATACATGTCCCATTCGTTGTGTCCCGATCAGCGGATCGACATAGTCATAGGCTGTTTTTTGTTGTGCAAATGCAGAAAAACCGATGAAGAGAAGCAGAAAGGAAGTCAAACGCATACCCATAAAAGAAATTTATCAGGCGAATATAAGGAGAGTTGGTAAGAATCGGGTAAGGTTGTTTGTGTGAAGGGCGGGAATGGGCTGGGCTAAATGGAGTCGGGATGTTGTTGTGGTAGCGGTCAAACCGAAGTAGGCAGGAAAATAATAGGTCTCAATGCTTGTGTCGTTTGCCTTTCCGGATAATGGAAAAATAAATGTCCGCGATAATGAACAAAAAGTAAATCATCAATCTCCGGAACGAGCGTCAACATTGAATTACAGCCTATTAATTATCTGCCTACTTAGGACCGGAAGACCAAAACGCTCATACCTCAATCGAATATCCTTCCAACGCTCCCCTCAACTGGTCCGGTGACCGGAAATGTATCGCGCGGAAGCCAAGACCCTCCGCAGCCTTATAGTTTCTGAAATTATCATCGATATAGACAGCCCTTTGAGGCAGGACGTCATACCTTGTTTCGAGCAACTTAAAAAATGCCGGATTGGGCTTGGCCATCTTTTCCTCGCCACTGATCAGCCGACCGTCAAACCAGTGCAGAAATTCGAATCGGTCAAGAGCGACATGGAAATTTTCCGCACTCCAATTGCTCAGTGCATAGAACCGATATATTTGCTTTTCCTTCAGCGCCCTGAATATCTCCACAGTGTCCTGGATCGAACCCTTGAGCATCTCCTCCCATCGTCCATAAAAATCCCGCAATGGCTGCTCCCATTCAGGAAATAATCTAATCCTCTCTTCAGTGGCTTCTGCTAAGGATTTGCCGGCGTCCTGCTCCTCATTCCATTCAAAGGTGGCAACCTTTTCAAAAAAATATTTTTCATCCTCCAGTGTAGGGAAATAATCCTTATAGACATACATCGGATTCCAGTCTATCAATACACCACCCAGATCAAAAACTATCGTATCTATCATATTGCATTAATTTTTTTGCGACGGCATTAAGCGCGCCATACTTGTGATTCGAAGCAAAAATACAACGGAAGATGAAGAGAATAGTTCTCCCTTGATGTCAAAACCTATGGGAATTCCGGACGTAAAAAAGGCCGAATCTCCCGACCCGGCCTTCCTTTTATCACTTATCGCCTTTCAGCGCCTTGGCTATTCGCGCCTGAATATCCTTATAATGATACTTGACCGATGCGTTTGTTGCGGTGTCCGCCCTGAGTTTGGCCGTTTGGCTGATTTTTTCCAAATGTCCGCGTGCGATGGATGGTACATCGGTATCATTCAGATTGACCGTCATTGGGCTGGAGCCGTAACTGGTTCCGATCTTCAGCTCGACAGATGAGGCAGATCCCGGATTGAGCAGGGAGATCAGCCGCGAAACATACGCCTTCTGAAGATTGCGCTGATAGATATCACTTCCGTTCTGTTTCTGGATAATATTCGCCTCCAGGTCATTCAGCAAATCATCTACCGAATAACCTGTTGTGCCGGAAAACTCCATCAACCGGATGAGCTTGTCTCCGGAAAGGACAGTGCTGAGGGTTGCTGTCTGCAGCTTGTTGATGGCATCCACGCCTGCATTTGGCCGGATCTTGGATATAATGTTCTGATCGGCCAGCCATAATGGTGCGGTAAACAGATATTGATTGAGCAAGGTAACCGCTTCCTTCTGGGTTGACTTAGGCACAGGCCTGAAGGGTTGTCCCTCCATATCGCTGGTCATTGGGTCATCATACACACCACCGACATTTTTCGCTACATGGCCCATATATCGTCTGAATTGGTCCACCAGCGTCCCGTACATCTCTTCCAGCTGCGTATAGCTTTCGCCATCTTTCGCACTCCACTCGATCAGTTTGGGCAGGATGCGCTGCAGGTTCTTGATGCCGTAAGCAGAGGCCTTCATGGCGTTGTCGCCCAGGTCCTCCGTCTGATAGCGAGGATCGTACTGGCTTATTTCAGTGCCGAAGTGCAATCTCGGATTTTTATAAGCTTCCTTTGTCCAGGTATTCAGAATGGCGGCATCCTCTTTTTCGTCTTTTCCACCTGTGATGCTGTAGCCCCACTTGATCGCCCATTTGTCATAGTCTCCTATTCTTGGGAAGAGATCGGTAACCCCATCTTCCGGTTGCGCCACATAATTAAATCGGGCATAATCCATGATGGATGATGTGTGGCCATTTTTAGCCACCCAGTCCTTATCCCGCAGCTTTTCAACCGGCGTCGCAGAGCTGGCACCCATATTATGCCTTAGTCCGAGGGTGTGACCCACTTCATGGGAAGAAACGAAGCGTATCAGCTGGCCCATCAAGTCATCGTCAAATTCCCTTTTTCCGGCACGGGGGTCTGTGGCTCCCGCTTGCACCAGATACCAGTTGCGCAGGAGTTTCATGACATTATGATACCATCCGATGTGGCTTTCGAGGATCTCGCCGGTGCGGGGATCGTGGACATTGGGTCCATAGGCATTCTGGATATCGGATGCGAAATATCGGATGACGGAAAAGCGTGCGTCCTCGAGGCTCATTGTTGTATCGTTTGCCGGCCAATATTCACCGCGGATGGCGTTCTTCCAGCCTGCAGCTTCAAAAGCGGCATTCCAATCATCGACACCCTGCTTTAGATATGGCTTCCACTTATCGGGCGTGGCAGGATCGATGTAGTAAACGATCGGCTTTGCCGGCTCTATCAGCTCTCCTCGTCTCTGCCTTTCTGCGTCAGCGGCATTCTTAGGCTCAAGGCGCCATCTGGTGACGTATGTATCTACATCCGAACGTTGCGAATCCTCTCCATATACCGTCCACTGTCCGGAAAACAATCCAACCCTGCTGTCAAAACTCCTTTTTCGCATTGGATTTGCCGGTAATAGAATCATCGAGGTGTTCAATTCCATGGTCACAAAGCCCGCATCCCCGCCTGATGGCAAATAGTTGCCTGTGGAAGGCGCTGTGCGATCTCCCATAGATGGCGGCACGATATCATAGGTTTTGGTAGATGTTATCTCAACATTGATGGGATAGGGAGAAATTTTATTTATGTAAGAAGAATTTTTTTGCAGGCTTTTTAGCTTAAACCGTTGTTTATTGATGGGTCCGAGACCAAAACTGTATTCATCGCCGTTGAAGAAATCGGTTACGTCTATGACATACGAATTGCCCTTATCTCCTTTTTTAATGGATTTGACAGGAAATGAACCCACAATCGGCTCACTGTCGGAATTCTGTACTGCCTGGAATATAGGTTTGGAACTGTCGGGACTGTTGACAATCAGTGTCGTGCCTCGCATGAAGATTTTGTCCCCCGGGCCCTTCTCCCAATGCAACATCAGCTTCTTGATCTGCTCTCCTCCATAGATGCCTCCGCCCGCTGCGGTCTTTACATACCTGGTGATGGCGAGCATGGGCCGGTTGAGCATGGTGTCGTTGATTTCAAAATACCATTTGTCCTTGATATTATGAACGCCAAACAAGCCCCATCGGCTCACTGCATCTTTACCGATCACCTTCTCGTAGGGCTGCAGACCCTCCTTTGGTTTTTTGGCCGTGGTGTCAACCTTGGCTGTTACTTGCGCCTTGGGCTCCTCCTTTGATTTTTTCTTCCATTGAGCTTGTGATGTGACGGTCATCAAGCAAATACCGATCATTAGAAAATAACGTGTCATCATTGAATTTACTCTTTCGGGTAAAACTAAGAAAAATAGATTGAAATAAAAAATAGCCGGAGCAATACACCGCCCCGGCCATTTCAATCACCACCCTTATATTCCTTCGTCAGAACTTGATACCGACCGATATTCCGGCCATTGTAGGCAAGCTGTTTTTCCCTCCCGAATACATATCGGTCAAGCCCCATTCATAGTTGACGTCAAGCGTCAGGAACAACAGATCGATGCCGGCGCCCACATTCGCGCCATAATTCCAGGGCTCGAAATCGGATGCGGACAATGCGCCACCTTCCTTGGTACCTATGAGCTTGTTAGCCACACCACCGCCATGGATGCGGAGCTTGAATATTCCGGAATTGATCAGTTTGTACCCGACATTTACCGGAATCTTCATAAATGATGCATTGCCGGTCTTGATGTTCTTTATATCTTCTATGGAAGAAATGGACGCTCCGGTGCTCACATAATAGATTCCCGGTTGAAAATAAAACCGCTTGCCGAGCCGAAGATCAAGGCCCGCCTGCCAACCCTGCTCTGCACCAGCCCTGTCAAGCCCCTGAGGCCTGTCACCTACCCACAGATAATTGATACCGGCTTTAGGACTTACTGTGAGTTGGGCGAAGCTCATAAAAGGAATGCTCAAAAGGCAACAAAAAACAATTACTCTTGTCATGATCTGCATATTTTTTTTTGGTTAATGAATTCGCCGACTGATTCACAGTTTACCGTCTGTTTATCGTGTCGTACATTTTTTAAGCGATTCGGGTGAATTAATTATTTTTGTAACTGCACTATTTTTTGAATTTTTAAATTTTAATTAAGAGAAACCTTAATTTTCGACGGGCAATCATGGCAAAATTTAACAAATCTGACGGAGCCAAAACGCAAAAAGTTATTACAGCTCCCATTCCCGAATCAACTACGGACAAACTGGGTAATCTGATCCCTACACGGCTGCTGCCCTTGCTAATCGCCATTTTTGCCGTATTGTACTACGTCAACAGCCTGGGGGGAACCTACGTCATGGACGACGCCATCGTTATCTCCGAAAATCAATATACCGTGCAAGGTGTTGCCGGATGGAAGGGAATCTTCAGTTACGATACCTTCTATGGCTTTTTCAAGGAATCCGGCAAGAATCATTTGGTCTCGGGTGGAAGGTACCGGCCCCTATCCCTTGCCTTATTTGCTTTGGAGGGACAGATATTCGGCTTCAAACCCTTTGTCTTTCATCTTTTCAACTTGCTTTATTATGCGCTTACTTGTTTTTTGCTTTTTCGAGTAGTCCATTTTTTGTTTGAAAGAAAATATGCCGGGACCAATGCTACACTGATTGCCTTTTTCTGTGCACTGCTTTTTACCGTCCATCCGGTGCATACGGAAGTCGTGGCCAATATCAAGGGACGGGATGAGATCCTGACCTGCCTGTTGGGGCTGGCCGGAATGTGGTACTTTATTCGAAGCATCGACAAAGACAGATTCGTCCTCTCCATCCTCGCTGCCTTTTTATGGTTTCTCGCCTTGCTGGCCAAGGAAAACGGCATTGTATTCATCGCCCTGGCTCCGCTGGCCGTTTGGTTTTTTAGGGATGTAAAATTGGCCGCCATTATACGGAACAGCATTCCGGCCATAATCCTGACGATTATTTACCTCATCATACGCAGGTCAGTACTCGGCCCGGCTCCGGACACCGGTCCCATCATGGAATTGATGAACAATCCCTTCCTGACCTGGCATGTCAATGGTTATCTGCCCATAGCACTTTCCACAAAGCTGGCCACAATTGCCGTGACCCTTTGGAAATACCTGGTTTTATTATTTTTCCCCTATCAGCTGACCAGCGACTATTATCCCACACAGATACCCCTCGCCGAGTGGGCCGATTGGCAGGCTCTTCTGGGCTTTATTGCTTACGCGACCGCCATTGTTATCTGTGTGATCCGGTTGAAAAAGAAGGAAATCATCATCTACGGCATTCTCTTTTACCTGATTGCCTTATTCCCGATGTCGAATATTCCTTTTCCGGTGGGAACGCTGATGTCTGAACGGTTTCTCTTCATTCCATCCATTGGATTTGCGCTGATAATCAGCAGATTGGTACAGGTTTATGTTGTTAAGGGAAGTTTAAAATCCGGCCTCAATCTCTTAATAATGGCTTTAATCTTAATTTTGAGCGTTAAAACAATAGCTCGCAATAAAGATTGGAGCGATAACTACACACTGTTTACGACCGATGTCAAGATCTCGGACAACAGTGCCAAAATGCTCAATGCAGCAGGGGGCGCGATTCTGGACAGTTGTGTTAGGGTAAAGGACCCGGTAGAGAAAAAGCAAATGGCAGAGGAAGCGCGGAGTTACCTGCAACGTGCCGTGGAGATCCATCCTTCCTACAGCAATGCCTATCTGTTGCTGGGCAATTCATACGCCTACACGGACAATTTCGAAAAGGCGGCTGAAAATTATCAGCTGGCGTTGAAATATAATGCAGACTTCAGAGATGCACAGGTCAATCTGGCTGCCATGTACAAGGAATTGGGCAGGGCAGCAGGAGAAAAGGAGGGAAATCTGCCGAAAGCCAAAGAATTGCTTGGCGAATCGCTGAAATTGAATCCTAAGGACCCTGAGACCAATAGGCTGATGGGGATTGCCGTCGGAATGTCCGGCGATACGAAGGGTGCATTGGAATATTTCAAAGCGGCTTTGGATGCGAAGCCCGGCGATGCCTTTTATATGTTTGACCTGGGCAGTGCTTATGCCAATGTGGGCGACATGGAAAAAGCGAATTACTATCATGCAGAGGCGATCAAAAAAGATCCTTCTCTGCAGCAAAGATTGAATAAGTGAAAAAAACTCAAATTATAAGAATAACGTGTCTGGGCTTTATTTTCCTGGCCGGTCTCGTCGTAAGCGGAATGGCCGGAAAATCGCCTATAAGGAAAGTCAAGCCGATAAACCAGACGCAGCAGCAGTGGGTGGATTCGGTGCTGAAATCCATGTCGGTGGATGAGAAGATTGGGCAGCTGTTTATGGTAAGGGCACACTCAGACAAGGGTCCCGACCATGTTCGATCCATCAAGAACCTCATCAACACCTATAAGATCGGCGGCCTGTGCTTCTTTCAGGGAACCGCCGAAAAGCAGGTCGAACTAACCAATGAATATCAGAAAATCGCGTCCCCGGTGCCCCTGATGATTTCCATGGACGCCGAATGGGGACCCGCCATGCGCTTCAAGACAGGCGTGGTCAATTTCCCGAAACAGATGACCATGGGTGCAGTCCAGGACAACCGAATCATATACCAATTTGGCCGTGAAGTGGCTCGAGAGCTGCTTAGATTGGGTGTACACATCAATTTCGCACCCGATGTCGATGTCAACAACAATCCCGGCAATCCCGTCATCGGCATCCGCTCATTCAGTGAAAACAAATATTTAGTCGCTCAGAAAGCCTATATGTACATGTTGGGGCTTCAATCCGGTGGTGTGATGGCATGTGCCAAACACTTTCCGGGTCACGGAGACACCAATGTCGATTCGCATCACGATGTGCCGGTTCTCCCTTTCGATAAGCAACGCCTGGAATCGCTGGAGATGTATCCCTTCAAGGTGCTCATCAATCAAGGCATACAGAGCGTGATGATCGGCCACCTGGTCGTGCCGGCACTTGATTCCACAAAGAATAAGCCCGCTTCCTTGTCTAAACCGATTATTTCATCGTGGCTGAAGGAAAAACTGGGCTTTAATGGTCTGGTTGTCACGGATGCCCTGGATATGAAGGGGGTAACAAAGAACTTCCAGAAAGGCGAAATCGAAGTCCTTGCCCTTGAAGCAGGCGTGGATGTCCTGTTGTTGTCGGAAGATGTCGGAATCTCCGTGGCTGCCATCAAAAAGGCATTGAAAAGCGGCCAATTGACCATGGAAAGGATCGATGAAAGCGTCCGTAAGATCTTAGAGGCAAAATATCAGTTCGGCCTCACCGAACCAGTGAGTATTCCGACAACCAATCTCGCTTCCGACCTGATCACAGGAGAAGCCCGCGCCCTCAATCAAAAAATAATAGAACAGGCCATCACCATGGTCAAGAACACGGATGGACTGGTGCCAATCGGCAACATCGAGAAGAAAATAGCAACCCTGGCAATAGGTGTCGGCTCAAAGGCCCCCTTCCAGCAACAGGTGGATGCATATTGCAAGGCAAATCATCTTTTGTTCAACAAAGATAATAGTGCATCCCTCCTGGACAAATTGTCCGCAATGGATCTGGTCATCGTCGGTGTGACCGGTATGAATAACTCGCAGAAGGACAATTTCAGGATAGATAAGGACGCTGTCGCCTTAGTAAATCAACTGTCAAAAAAGACAAAAGTCATTGCCGTCGTCTTTGGCAATCCATATGGCTTGGGCAATTTTGCAGCGCCGTCTGCCGTATTGTGCGCCTATAATGACGATGCCCTTTCACAATCCCTGGGCATACAAGCCATATTCGGCGGCATCCCCCTCAAGGGCAAGTTGCCGGTCACTGCCCTCCCATATCCTTTTGAAAGTGGTCTGGATGTGGCGGGAGCGACAAGAATCAGCTTCGGCGAACCGGAAAGCGTAGGCATGGACTCAGGCACGCTCGCCAAGCTGGACGACCTCGCCAGAGACCTTATCAGCAGACAGGCCGCACCCGGCTGCGAGATGTTGGTAATCCGGGACGGAAAAGTGGTGTACAACAAACAATTCGGACGATATACCTATGATAAACTTTCTCACCCGGTCGAGTCAAACACGCTTTACGACCTGGCATCCATCACCAAGATAGCTGCGACAACCATCGGTGTCATGAAGCTGTATGAAGAAGGCAAGATGGATATCTATAAATTCCTGGGCACCTACCTCCCGGAACTCAAGGGTTCCAACAAGGAATTTATGGTCATCAGGGACGTTATGGCTCACAAAGCCGGTCTCTTTCCCTGGATTCCTTTTTATAAGGAAACGCTTGTCAATGATGGCTTCCGGGTTAGGGCTTCAGCATTGATTTATGATTCAAAGAAAAGCGACATATTCAACGTCAAGGTTGCCAATCGCCTATATATGCGGGGCGACTTCGTCAATTCCATGTGGAATGAGATCATACGCTATAACAACCTCCCGGGCACCGATTATAAATATTCCGATCTGGGATTCATCATGCTTAGAAAGGCGATAGAGAATATCACCAAAGAGCCGATGGATAAATATCTGGAAGATACCTTCTACGATCCGATGGGCCTCTACAGCATGACCTTCAAGCCGCTTGAAAAATTTGCCAAGAACGATATTGCACCTTCTGAAGATGACCGATATTTCAGACAACAGATATTGCAGGGCGACGTCCACGATATGGCTGCGGCTATGTTTGGCGGGGTATCCGGTCATGCCGGGCTTTTTAGCAATTCGATCCACTTGGGCACACTGATGCAGATGTTGCTCAATGGTGGAAGCTATGGAGGAAAACAATATCTCAAGCCGGAGACCATCAAGCTGTTTACCACGAGACATCCGGCGGATACCAGGCGCGGACTGGGATTTGACATGCCACAGACCGATTGGAGTATGATTCAGAACGTGACGGCAAAGGCGAGCCGGAGCACTTTCGGCCACATGGGATTCACGGGTACTGTAGTTTGGGCCGACCCGCAGTCCAGGCTCGTATTCGTATTCCTGTCCAACCGAACTTATCCTACGATGGATAATAACCTGCTGGAAAGGCTCAATTACAGGATGAAGGCGCATGCCATTACCTATGAGGCAATCGGGAAATATGATCATTCAGAAGAGTTAAATGCTTCTCTATGAGAAATGTATTGTTGATGGCGATTCTTTGCAGCCCCCTTTGGCTGTCGATGACGATGGAGCATCCCTTCCATGTCAGCAATACAGAATTTAACTACAATGCCGCTGATAAAAACCTGGAGGTGACGTGTAAAATATTTACCGACGACTTTGAGCGTGCATTGAATCTTTACTCCAAACAAAAAGCGGACTTTTCAGATAGTAAACTGGCCGATTCGATGGATAAAATGGTCAGGGAGTACATGAAGACCCATCTCGCAGTCACAATCGACGGCAAGAAGCTGGCGCTGTCATATCTCGGCTACGAGCTCGACAGGGAATCGGTGGACATTTACCTTGAGCATCCCCTGAATGTAATTCCCAAGAATATAGAAGTACAAAACACGCTGGCGTATGAGGCCTATGAGGATCAGGTCGGTGTCGTCCATTTTATTGTCAGTGGCAAAAGGAAATCCAGTAAGCTGGTCTATCCGGAGAAAGTCCTCAAATTCAATTTTTGAAGCTTCAAAACCTTTGGTAAATTCATCGTTTGAAACAATCGGCCAAAATATACGTTGCTGATATCAAAACAGGCTTTACATCCGTTTTTATAAATATTAAAACCTAAAAAATTCCGGGATGAGGAAAATAAGAATCACAGGCGTTATCTTCCTGTTTGCCTTTTTGAGCATGGGAGCTGCCGTTTACAACAACGACAAGCTTTTTGAAATTACGAAGAACCTCGAAATCTTTTCCAATCTTTATAAGGAGCTGAATACCTACTATGTGGATGATATCGATCCCAATAAGTTGATGAAGGTCGGCATCGATGCAATGGTAGAGACGCTTGATCCCTATACCAATTACTTCAGCGAGACCCAGATCGAGACCTGGCGATATCTCTCAGAAGGCAAATATGAAGGCATCGGAGCCAATGTACGTAACATAGGCGATGAAATCACCATCATCGAGCCGTATGAAGGCTATCCCGCCTATGAGGCAGGGTTGAAGGCCGGCGATATCATACTTTCCGTCGATGGCCAATCCACTAAAGGCAAGAACAGCGACGATCTGGGCGTCCTGCTGCGCGGTGTACCGGGTTCCTCCGTACAACTGGAAATCAAGCGACCCGGCACCAAGGAAATCAAGACTTTTAAGATCAACCGCGGAGAAATCAAGATGAGCAATGTTCCCTATTCTGGCATCGTTCGTGACCATGTTGGTTATGTGTCACTGACGACCTTTACACAGGATGCCGCAAAGAATATCGGCGATGCTATACGCGAGATGAAGAAAACCGATCCGGAGCTTAAAGGTCTGATTCTGGACCTTCGGGATAATGGCGGTGGCTTGCTCATTGAGGCTGTCAATATCGTCAATCTCTTCGTCGGTGCCAATGTAGAGGTGGTGAGTACGCGAGGCAAGGTGAGAGATTGGGACAAGGTGTTTTCTACACGCGGACCGGCAATGGATGCAAAGCTGCCGCTGGTCGTCCTGATCAATAGGCGCAGTGCATCTGCTTCAGAAATCGTGTCCGGTTCGATCCAGGATTTGGACAGGGGCGTATTGATCGGGCAACGCTCCTTTGGAAAGGGCCTCGTGCAAAATACAAAGGACATAGGATACAACAGCAAATTGAAGTTGACTACGTCGAAATATTATATTCCAAGTGGCAGATGTATCCAGAGCGTGTCTTATAAGAACGGCGAACCGGTAGATATTCCGGATAGCCAAAGGCACGTGTTCAGAACAAAGGGCGGGAGAAAGGTGCTGGATGGCGGTGGCGTGACACCTGATATCTATGTGGCAGCCGACTCCGGAGATGCACCCATCAAAGCATTGCTGGATGACTTCGTAGTATTCAATTATGTCACGAAATACATGATCGCCCATCCAAACATTGCATCGGCCGATAAGTTTGTCTTTGATGATTTTGACGACTTCCTGAAATACGTCGAGTCCAACAACTATCCATTCACCACCGCTTCAGAAAAACAATTTGAAGAGCTGACCAATTCTGCCAAAAATGACGAATTCTATAATTCACTTCAGGCAGACATGACGGCTTTAAAGGCGCGGATACAAAAGGAAAAGAGAAATGTATTGATCAAGCACAAGGTTCAAATCAACAACTTCATTACAAAGGATATCGTCAACCGTACCTATGGTCAGAAAGGAAAGATCATCAACAGTATCAATCATGACCAGGAGGTAAGCGACGCCATAAAACTGCTCAACAACTCCGCCCAATATAACAAGATACTCAAGGGATAATAACAAAAAAGGCAGCTATCGATAGCTGCCTTTTACATATTGTTCAAGCATAGAATTACTACATTTTCACCAACTTTACATTGGCTACACCTTCATCGGTAAAGATGCTTAGTATAAATGGACCTGAAGGAAGATTGCCCAGATCAAGATGAGCTTCTTTTTCTGTGATCCTGAAAGGTAAGCGAACCTTCGCACCACTCATGCCTATATAATCAATGTAATGAATGGCTGTATAGTTCCTCATTTCTATCACTAAATTATCATTAACAGGATTTGGATAGACTTTCAACCCTAAATCCGTGACAGAGTTGCTGTTGGTGGTTGGCACAATCTTGAATGCTTCGAATATTTCCGAGCAACCCTTGGAATCCACCACGCTAAGCTGATAAGTCCCACCGTTTAGCTGATTTAAATTTCTCGTATTGGCGAAATATTCTCCATTTTTGGTCCAGGTATAGGTAAATGGTGGAGTGCCTCCTACGACAAACAAGGAAATGGATCCATCAAAATGATCTGTGCCCGGATTGATATTGATATTATCCAGCGTTATAAAATCCGGCTGTCTGATAGTAGCCTCTTTTGCGAGGAAACAACCCAGGGTGTCCAGCAACGTTACCGTATATGAGCCTGCGGCCAAATTATTGATGCATGATGTTTTGGCACCGTTGGACCACTCGATGGACACGGATCCATAATTATTCTGATACATGACGCATGCCTGCCCGGTCTTATCTCCAAAGCAATTCGGTTGGGCTATGATGACAACATCGGCAGACAACTGACATTCAAACTGATTGATCTGGAAGTTGATAGGTGTGGGACATCCTTTGGAATCCTTGACGGTCGCCGTATAGTTGCCGGGAGGTATATTGTCGATCAGGATTTCATTCCCTCCCAGATAATCCACGCCATTAAAGAACACCTTGTACGGTGGAGCGCCTCCATTGATAAATACCTTAATCGAGCCGAAGGGCTTACCCGGTCCATCTGGCTGGGTAAGGAGGTAATCGACATTTATCCGACCCGGATTGATCAATGTGGCGGATAATGTCAGGGCACAGTTGGCATTGTCATATATCGTCACATAATATTTTCCTGCTTTCAAGCTGTCGATGATTGGATCATTGGAGTCATTTGACCATTGATAATAGTAAGGCTCTTCCCCGGGAATGATTATTTCCGGAAAGATAGCCCCGTCTGAGCCACCATAGCAAGTGGGGTTGATGGTAAGCAATTTGGCCGAAAAAGAACAATTGCTGGCAGCCACTACAATGGAATCCAGTTTTATACAACCTTTTTTGTCCGTAAGGGTGAGATAATATGTTCCTGCACTTAATCCCGACACGACAGCGGTTGTGGCACCATTGCTCCAATGATAGGTATATGGCGGAGTGCCTCCCGTTACATCTGCCCAGGCCGTTCCGTCGTGACCGCCCAGAATTTCCGGGGTGCTGTTTAAGCTCATTTCCAACAGCGGAGGTTCAGTAATGATGAGTGTACGCTCTTCTACGCACATGTTTTTATCGATGATATATACCAGATATGTTCCCGCTGTGAGGTTGGTTGCCTGCGAACCGGTCTTGCCATTGGACCAGTTATACTGAAAATTTCCGGCACCGCCCGTCGCATATACTGTCGCATAGCCGTCGTTGCCTCCGTTGCAACTTACCGGGAAACTGTTGGTATAGATGTGGATTTCGTTGCCTTGACGGATGGTTATCGATCCGATTACCGTACAGCCATGTGCATCCGTCACTGTCAGAGAATATGTGCCCGCCTCAATATTGCCAAGAGAGAAAGTAGTCTTTCCGTTGGACCACAAATATGAATAAGGAAGCGAACCGCCGGTCAAAGTAGTGAAAATAGCTCCGGTTGACTGGCCATAGCAAGTGACATCATTGCCTGTCATTGTCAGGGTGAGCGCTCCCGGTTGAGGTATGAAGACATAAGCCTGCCCCTTACAGCCTTCGGAGTCGGTCACGGTCAAGGAATAGGATCCGGCGCCTACATTGAGAAGATCCGGATCTGTCGAGCCGTTGGACCACAGGTAAGAATATGGCGGATGTCCACCCGTTACCGAAGATGTGGCACTTCCGTCATGAAGCCCGTTGCAACTTACCGTATCTGCAAGCAAAAGATTGACCACCGGTATGTTCTGAGACCCTATGGCGGTATCACCGACAAAGGTACAACCTCTGGAATCGGTGACCGTATAGACATAGTTATAAGGCTGCAGGATATTGACTGTCTGCCCGGTATCGATCACTCCCTGTGGAAATGCCCACGCGAAAGAAAATGGAGGGGTACCCCCGCTTGGAGTGGCTGTGGCAGTCAACTGTGTAGTCGTACAATCCAGTATCGGGTTGGACAACAACACTCCGGAAGAAAGTAACGGTGGCTCCGCGATGTACACTTCTGCTGCTACCTTGTTACCCACAAAATCCTCAACCGTTATGGTATAGGTATTGCTTATCAGGTTATAGACAGTATCGGTCACCGCACCATTGCTCCACAAATAGGTATAGGGTGGTGTTCCGCCGCTCGCCGTAACCCATGCTTTGCCATCGATCAGATTGTAGCAACTGATATTGCTGGAACCGACTTCAATGGTCAGGTCTGCCTTCTTTATTGGAAGCACTGGTCCACTCGCCTTGACCTGGAGTGAAAAAATTCCAAGAAAGGTTAAAATAAGCACATTTCTCAGAAAAAATGTTTTAACGTAGCATTCTATCATCGTTATCTTTTTCATTGACCCAATATCAAAGGGAAACCGAATTAGTTTATAAACATTTTATACAAATAAAATTTTACAATAAATCAACTTCCCTGACTGATATATTATAATTCATAATTATACATACAATTTCTGTTCCAAAAATTTTTACGCCTTGTCATTAGATAACTACATATCTGGTTCCACCATCCGGATTATTCTGTATTCATTTCGGTCAACTGTATTCAAAATGCAAAGGCAAAAAGGATAAATTTCGGTTTTAGGGAAAAGGGTAATTGATGGCTAATGGTTTACAACACACAGATAATCAATTCAATATAGGCGGTGCGAATAGAGTCGTCTCTTGCATCATTCTTAATTCTCAAGTCTTTACTAACTCAATCGAATGATGGAGATAAATACGCAAATAGTGTATATCGGTTGAAAGGAGCGAACTAAATTACAATTCAATTACGACTAAAAAAATTCCCAATGAAGCCAACTTTTAAAAATAAAAATGTCTTGTCCCCCAGTTTAGATATTGAGGTAATGCATCAAAGCATCATAGCGCTCAGTCAGGGTATCTATGTATTCGACATTGGTAAAGGTGGCCGCCACTCTGTAATTATAGCGCTCGAGGGTAGCCTTGATAAATTGTATGTCCTGTAGGTTGATCTTCAGTGTGACATGTACCAGATTACTGTCTGCATCCAACGGGTGCGATACGAAACTGGAAAGGATGATTCCCTTCTCTGACTCGACAATCCGGCTGATTTCCGTGAGGGAATAATCGAGCCTGTTTATCTCCAGCACGAGGATGGCGCCGGCTTCATCGAGAGCAAATTCATTGCTGAGCGCTTGAAATACATCCTGAAAGGAAACTACCCCCAGATATTTACCCTCCTTATCTGTAACCGGAATGGCGGTAAGATGGTTTCTGCTGATCATCTCGACCGCTTCAAGGATGTGGTTGTCATGGTGTATGCTCTGTGGAATGCCCCGGAAAGTATATTCCGAAAATGGAACATCAGTGTTGTAGTCATAAATCATATCTTCCGATACGATACCCACGACGTGATCGTCCTTAACAACCGGTAAATGCCTGACCATGAATTCCTCCATAAGCCGAAGCCCGTCTTCTCCGGTCTGCTCCGGCTCAAGACAAGGAATATTGTGTGCTATGATCTCATTTACAAACATCTGTTAGCGGCATTATTAATATTAAACGTTAAGCATAGAGCTTTTGTTTCTTTTGAAAAAACTCTTCCTCGGTTATCATTCCATTCTGCCTCATTTCTCCAAGCCGCTTCAACTCAGTGAGCAGCTCATCGGTCGATAATGGCTGGGCATCGACTTCTTCGTTATCCGTCGATTCGACATTTCGGGCGGTATCGGTTTCCACCGTATCTTCCTGTTGTTCCGGTGCCGACCAATCGACAAAACCGGATGCTTCGATGGCATCGTATTCTTTCTGAATCCTGAAATATGCAAGCGCGTCGGTAGTCCGGATTCTTTCAAAATCTTTAAACCCATTTTTGATCGCCGATTCCAGGTTGTGAAACAATTCTTCCTTTTGCTCAAGCAACGCATTACAACAGGCCATCCAGAAGAGCAGTTCCGGATTGTTGCTATTTGTTTGAAATACGATTTTAAATTGTTCCAATGCCTCCCGATACCGATAGTCGTCAAACAATTTTTTTCCATCTTTATAGACTTTATTGTTGTTGAGTGGCACCGGACGTGATGTCGGTGGATATTTTTGTCTTGCCGGATTGTATGCCGGCCTGATTTGAGTCCTGTTGTTTGGGAAAACCACCGTGTCTCCTCTCCTTGTTCTGTTTTTGTTTTGAGGCAAGATCTGTCCAGCGCGCGGTGTGGTAAAAGGGACGTATTCATTGTTGTACAACATATCGAATTCATCTTGTGACAGCATTGCCAACCGGATAAAGTCAATCAGCCCTAAAAGAACGGGGATGAAAGACCAGGCGAAAACAGCATATAACACGCCCTGGCCTATTTTACCAAGATAAAATTTATGAACACCCACGCCGCCCAAAAAAAAGGCAAATACGCAGGCCATTTCCCTAGTCCTTATCTGACGTGTATTCCGTTGTGCACTCATCTTCTTTCAATAATCCTTTTTCGTCATAATTATGCTTCCGCATATCAGTATATTCAACATTTAAAGACAAAAGAACATCCCAAATATAGGCTTTTATTCGATAAATAGACGGTTTTTTCAGACAATCGCTGTCGGAAGGTATGGAGAACAACCTTTGACAAGTATGGTTGAGATGGGTTTTGAAACGATGGGTTTTGAAACTTTCATTCCGGATATGTTTCCTGTTCTGTTTGGGATGAAAGTGAGAAAGAGGCAGACGTTAATAAACAATATGCAACGTCTTCAACAGAAGGTCTTCTTCTCCGGATAGTCATGATATTTGACTACGCGTCCCGATAAAGGGTGTCCATCCGCTACTCCTTTTTTCTGAATACCTTGCCGGAAATGAAGTCCAGGTACAAATATTCTTCATATTCGGTAACATATCCATCTCCATCAAAGAGGAGGACATCTTCCGTAAGCGAACGTGTACGGACACCTGCCAGTACAAAGAAGAAGAGGTGCATCAGGTAAAGCAGCATTTTCTTCCACCATGCGCCATATCGTGGATTAATGGAAAAATCACAATTCATCCACCAGCCTCCGCTCTTCAGAAATCCATCCAGCCGATTGAAAAGTATTCTGCATTCCTCGGCTTCAAAATTATCGAAGAGAAATGGCGTGAAGATGATATCGTATGGTCTGTCAGGTGTGAATCCAAAGATGTTTTCCTCCCGAAAATGGACATCGAGCCGTCCGAGGTGCCTATCTGACGCCAGTCGCAACATGTGTGCCGAGTTATCTACAAAATCAATTTCCACGCCCTCCAGAGACTGAAGATATTTATCCTCCAGGATCCACCCTGTACCGCCACCGGCGATAAGCATCCGGTCTCCGCTCCTGACAAATCGCAACAACTGCCGCTGAATCCTTTGCTGTTTTCCCAGATAGACTATCCTGCTCATCACGTCGTACACGCGTGCCACCACGTCATAATTGATTCGCTCGCCACTCATAATTTGGATCCGATGATGCCGCACAACGCTTTGAATATCAATACACCGTCGATGATGACCAAATAGAAGAAAATGGACTTGGGCTTCAACATTGAAAATGCAATGGCAGTCGTGGCTAAGAAGGGCAAAAGATTGAACAGATAGCGTGCGAGATCGAAATTCATTTCCCAGGCAAACAAGGTAAAGGATATCATACCCGCAAGCAGCATCGGAAGCAGAATCATGTATATCGTCTTGCGGATACCGAATGAGACGACAAAGGTTCTCAGTTGTGCGTTGAGGTCGGTCGGGTAATCCTTGATATCAAACATGATGGAATTAACCGTACAGAACATCCAGTTTTTTATAAAAAACCAGATCCACAGATAGACATCCAGATCAAAAGGAATGCCTCGCGCTCTGAGAAAAATTACCGGCAAGGCGGTAGAGAAGTATCCCCATACCCAACCGATGATGAATGACTTCAACCAATGACTATGGCGTATATCGAAGCCGAAATACCTCCTTGACACCAGACCATAGTAAAACAGTGCCATGCAGAAGGTGATAAAGGATAAAAGATACCAGGCCGAATCAATGTTGTCGAGTCTATATTCTCCCGAAAACAGGGGTATGAATGCGGCCATCAGGACGATGCCTATCATGGTATATTCCCAGCGCCACAACACCTTTGCATTCCTGACATAGTATCTGCTGCGGGGATTGTCCTCCGGCACCTCCCGTACTTCCTTCAGATAGGCATAGGTATAGTAGGCTATCGGCAGGAAGAAGATGATCAGATAGTCACTCCAGGCAGTAAGGGGCAGATCGGCCTGAAAGGCGATCTCGATGCACAGGCCTACAGCAAGTGTCCCGACAAGATAATTGCCAAACAAAACGGATTCTATAAGCCGACTGACTTTCATATCGAAACACCAAAATAAAAAAAGGCAGGTTATCTTTCAACAACCTGCCTGTAAAATTAACTAACAATCAAACATTAAAGTTTCTTCACAGTATATGTATATCCTTCCGGCGCCAAAATCATCTCTACCTCATAGTTGCCTTCTTCCGCTATGGCTATATTTGCGCCATCGCCTTCCAAAGTGCCATCAGCGCCATTATCACCAAAATTGAATCCCCAGTCATGGTTGGCGCGGAACTTAATCTCTCCGGCTGACAAGTGTCCTGTATATTTCCATGAATAATCACCGCTCTTGACCATCGGAGTATCATCATTCCACCCTTCAGATGTGGCACTTCCTATGATTCCCCACTCCTGACGCAAGGTTGTCCAGGTGCCGGCTATAAAGTCGCAGTCTATCCTGTAAAAACCTTCATCAGTTATCTTACAATTTTGCTCGTCATTTTGTTCAAGGATACCCGGAGCATTTTTATTATCACCCCAGTCGCCATCCCAGCTTTTTGCTTGCAGGAACTTGAATTCTCCATCCTGTGAGATCGGCGAATATATCCTGAACTTACCATCTTCCAACTTGGTAAACGGAGCCGAATTGCCCGGATCCCAGCCGGCCGGCACACCGCCACCGACAAGATAAAGATTGTCTGGGAAGTTGGATGCGCTGATAGTCGCTGAATTTTTGCCCAGATCAACTACTACCTTATATCTTCCATCGGCAGGAATATTGATATTGGGCCCATCCTGCTGTAGGCTGAACGCAGTGCCCAGTTCAAGGCTTTCTCCAGCCGCTATACCCCAGTTGACATCCCAGCTGCCGGGCACCTCACGGAACTTCATTTCCTTCGCTGAAAGATTGGTAACAACGGAGAACACACCATTGCCCAAATGAGTCATCGGGATATCCGTATTCCAGTCTATCCCGGCCTCACCGATGATATTCATCGTTCCGTTCAGCTTATTGATAGTCAGGGTACCGTTATCCACATCGGCAATGATCAGGAACAAGTCACTTCCGCTGCCATCAGGGAGTTTGAAGTTGGGGCCATTGAGCCTAATGCCCATAGGTGTTCCAAAACCAAAAGTCTCATCATCTGCTATACCCCAGTTGATATCCCAATTTCCTGCATCACGTCTGATCTTGAATTCCTTGCCCCACTGAAGCTCGGTCACCACCGCAAATTTCTTGGTGCCGATCAGGTTCATGGGGACATCTACGTCCCAGCCTTGAGCAGCGTCACCGATGACGTTCATTGTCGTGGCATCGATGGAGGTGGAAGGCCCTTTATAGGCTGTCATAGTGATATCCATGACATTGGAATAATATCGTTCGTTGTTGTTGTAATAGGAAGAGGCAACCCTTACCTCCATATCATGCGGCTCGTCGTAAAGGAATCCGAAGCCTCCAAGAATATTGTTCAATTCCCGGCCGGTAAATTCCTTTTTGTATTTAGCAACAACTACAGACTGACTTGCATTTGCAAAGTTCTTTCCTTTTTCTGCTATTTCGATTACAAACTTGTAATTGGATTTATCGGTTGCATACTGCGGATCCGTCCAATTAAGGGTAAGCACTACATTGTCCGAGTCAGAAGCCGGAGGAGCGACATTCTGGGAAGATGCCGTCATAGTAACAGCCTTTCCATTGCCATAGCTATCCAGATCGTCAAACTTTTTACAGGCAGTAAAAACGAAGCCCAGACAAGCAGTTAAAACAAAAAGATTATATATTTTTTTCATCTTCAATTATTTGATCAATTTACATTTATATCTTCTGACAGGCTTCTAAAGTTTGGCTGCGAAGAATTTACCACGCTGAAAATCGACAGTAATCTTGTATTTGCCCGGTCCCGGAGGTCCGGGGAATTGAGGATCGGAGTCTTTCTTCTCGAGATCTCCACCTTCCCATGATCCACCATCCAGCATGTGATACTGTGAGCCCCAAACGCCATCTTCCTGAATCAATTTATACCCTCCGCCGCCCGGAAGGTCAATTTCCAATTCGTAAATAGTCTCAGACACTTTAGTAAATTCCTGAGAATCCTTGAATTCCGGCTTCAATGGGTTGTCCCAGCCATTTGGCGTTGCATCGCCCACGATCCACAACCGGCCTGTTGCAGGCGGCTCTACCTTAGGCGGAATGGCGTATGGCGTAGCTCTCAATGGAAGGACATTAGACGCCAGAACAGAGTATTTGTTATCGATAGATGCCGTCACACGCACTTCCAAATCGTAGGTTGTACCGGTGGACAATTCCATCTGATTGAGCATATAGTCGTTGAGTTCCTTTACCAGCAACTTTTTGCTCAGATCCCCGTCCAGAGACAATTGTTTCCTGTTGGGGGTCTTGAAATCAGCGCCTTTCAGATCAAACTCAAGCAAATAGGTAACATTGTGTGAGCTGATGCCGGTATTGAACTGATATTCAGGGTTGGTCCAGTCGAGCTCAACGCCCAAATTATCCGCGTTGGCAAAGCTCATATCGACCACTTCCGTGCTCGCTGTGAGGACAGGCGCTTTTCCTCCCAAGAACTCCACCTTTACCTCGTCCTTTTCACACGAAGAAAAGAAGGTTGTCACTAGGAGCGCGCCAAATATTATTTGAATTAAATTTTTCATCTTCTATATTTTAGAAATTAAAAACCTGGGTTTTGAGTCAGATTAGAGTTGGACGCTCGATTGGCGTTGGGTATCGGGTAAAGGTTGTACTTACCGTCCACTGCTGTTCCATTGGAGACACCACCTTTCCATGGCCATAGATATTCACCTGATGTAAGCTGGCCATAACGGATCAGGTCTGTCCTTCGATGTCCCTCCCAATACAATTCACGCGCTCTTTCGTCCAGAACCATTTGCAATGTGAGGTCTCCGGCTGTGATATTTCCGGCAGCACTGCCCCCCCATGCACGGGTACGTATCCTGTTGAAATATTCCAATGCTGTACCGGCATCACCGCCTCCGCCTCTCAATACACCTTCAACATAGATCAGGTACATCTCAGCCAGCCTGAATACCGGAAAGTCGGTATCCGCAAATTCTGTCGTCGGATCGGAAACAGCGCCTCCGTCAGAACGCACATTGACGAATTTTTTCACGTGCAGACCATTCTTAAAGTCATCGACTGTTGGTATGGCGATCTGACCGGAGCTTGTTCCAAATACAGATGTTGTAAACAAGGCCCTTCTGTCGGTATTGCCGGACAGGTCGCTGAACTTATCTGCGAGGCCCTTGGTAGCGCGATAGCCACCCCAGCCATTGTTTGTACCGTATTCAGCGAAGTCGTCGCTACAGGCAGCGTGTATCAGGAAGGTTGTGTTGGCATACGATTTGCCACGCAAGCCATCGCAGTTGATGGTAAAGATAAATTCATCCTTTTGGCTGTCATTATCTGCCATAAACAGTTTTGCGTAGTCCGGCTGAAGTGTATAACCTGCATTGATCACCCTGGAAGCATAGTCTATAGCCTCGGTATAGTGAGTTGTACCTGTATATACGCCGGCATTGAGGTAAATACGCGCCAGCAATGCCCAAGCCGCAGCCTGGTCAACACGGCCATACTCGGCAGTCTTCGCGGGCTTCAGTTCCGAATCAATCGCTTTCAACTCGCCTACGATGTAATTATACAATTCTGTTCTGCCGATCTCCTTAGGAAGGGCTGTTCCCACCTGATCTTCTTCCGTAATGAATGTTGACTTTCCAAACAGGTCCATCATCACCCAATAGTTGAACGCTCGCAGGAAGCGCGCTTCAGCACGGCTATTGGCGATATCGGACGCTTCGGTGCCTGTGATGCCTCTTGATGAAACCTTTTCGGCCGTAGATTCACGCAGATATTCATTGATGAGCGTGATGTTATAGATCGGCCTGGCATACATACCCAGAATAAATGGGTCGGAGGAAGTGTACTTCAGGTTGTGGAAGTCGTGGATAGTCTGGTCGTTCCAGGCTACGACAGCCTCATCGGTAGGCAATTCCTGTGCATTGAAAAACGCACGTATAAAACCCACCTGGGAGCCTTCGTCCAGGTTGCCCTTGATGTCGGGATTTCCTGCGGGGCCTTCGTTGCCGGTCACGGTCAGTGTTCCATAGAGCTTTGCAAGTACTTGTTTGTAACCTGCGGCAGTGGCATAGGCCTTGTCCGGTGTCAGATCATTGACCGGATAGAGATCCAGCTTGTTGGCACAGGAGCCCATCATCAACACCAGTATCAATCCTGCTATTATATTTTTCAAATTTAACTTGATCATTTCATTTTCATTTAATAGTTAGAAATCTAGGCTTGCACCAAGTGAGAAAATTCTCGGACGCGGATAGATATTGTTGTCAACACCTGAGTCACTTGCGATTTCGGGATCCAGACCCCTGTACTTGGATATGACAAACACGTTCTGAACATTGGCGGATAATCTTAAGGAAGCCTTGTCCTTAAATATGCGGCCGATGTTGTATCCTATATTGATATTGTCCAACCTGAAGAAGGAGGCATTTTCAATAAAATAATCAGACAAATACTGGTTATTGACAAATTTCGTATCATCATATATGCGTGACCCGTTGGATATGTAATTCAGCGGATCTTCAATCCTTCTCAAGGAAGCAGACTGAGAGGCATAGTTGTTGTACAGGTAATTGTTGAATGCACCATGTCCGGCTATACCTATGGTCAGCTTGTCGATGATGACCTGTGTGTTTATGCCCAACATGAAGTCCGGTGCCGGCTTGGTATAAAGGTAACGGTCATTGTCATCGATCTTGCCATCGCGGTTGAGGTCTTCATACAGGCCTTCGATAGGCGCTCCGGTCTTGGCGTCATACACCTGCTTGTACACGAAGAAAGTATATGGTGAATATCCTACTTCAAACTTACCGATTGTATTTCCTGTACCGCCACTGATTCCTGAAACATTGATTCCCTTGAAGGATGGATCCTGGTTTCGGAGCAGGTTGGTGATCTTGGTCTCGTTGTATGTCACGTTGAAGCCGAGACTCCAGATCAATTTTTCGCTCTTCAATGGAATAGTATTCACGGTTACTTCCACACCTTTGTTTTCCATATTACCAACATTGGTCAGGAGCGTAATGTCAAAGTTGGAGCCGGGCGCTACCGGAACGACACTCAACAGGTCTTTGGTCTTTTTCTTGTAAATATCGACACTACCTGTGATCCTGCTATCCGCAAAGCCAAAGTCCAGTCCTACGTTGCTTGTCTCGGTTGTCTCCCATCGGATGTTGGCATCGTAAGCATTCGGGCGAAGGAATGGATAGTATGAGTTGCCAAACTGATATTGAGCTGTTGAGCTACTGACATTATACACCGGAAGATAGGAATAGTAGGATCCTATGTCCTGCTGACCTGTCACACCCCAGCCAAGTCTCAACTTAAGTTCGGAGATGGCATTGGTGCCGCTGAAAAATTCGTCCTTGAGCTTCCAAGCTGCCGCCAATGCAGGGAAATAACCGACGCGGTTGTCCTTTGAAAACTTGGAGGAGGCGTCACGGCGGACAGATGCTGTCAATAAATATTTTCCGGCAAGATTCAGGTTGACACGGCCCAGATAGGATTCCAGTCTGAATTCCGGACGATCGGTATCAAAAGTTGGTGTTGTACCCGGAATGGCCACATCGCCGACTTCAGGATATGCCGGGAAGTTATATACATCGGTATAGAAATCCTGATAGCTGTGTCCGGCCAGGATATCGATGGATGAATTCTTTCCGAGGGATTTTTCGTAGAACAAAGACAGGTCCAGCAATGAGTTGGTCTTGCCCTGCTCATAGTGCACTCTTCGGCCTGCTGTCTGATAGTTGGTCGCAGACAAGGCCTTGATGATGTCATCGCCCTGTCCGAATGCCCTGTCCATGCCTATATTGGCTAAAACGTGCAGGTCCTGCAGGAATGGCAATCTGTAATCCGCCTGTACATTACCGACAAATCGGTTGACATTGGACTTGTTGTCCCTCAATTCCAAAAGACCTACCGGGTTGCGGGTGGCAAGAGGATTCGGCGTGTTTTCGTTTTGCAGCCATTCGTAATAATTGCCGAACTTGTTGGTTGCTTGGACCGATTGAGTAGGATCATAAGAAACAGCTGCACCTATCGCGCCTTCATCCGCCCATGTATTGCGGGTCTGTGTTCCTTTCAATGCGATATTCAGCTTAAGATCATCATCAAACAAGGTTGGATTGATGTTCAGGCTGGCAGATAATCGCTTGAAGTTGTTGGTCTTCAGAATACCATCCTGATTGTTGAATCCGACGGAGGCGCGAAATGGAATGTTTGCCACCGATCCGCCTACACTCAGGTTGTTGTCATTGCCGAATGCTGAGCGGTAGATTTCGTTCTGCCAATCCGTATTAGCCGAGCCGAGCAGGTTGATGTATGCCTGATTGCCTGTAGCTTTTACGATATCCCGGATTTGATCTCCGGTATATACATCTACTTTCTTTGCAATGGCTGAAACAGAGAGTTGTGTGTTAAAATTCCATTGCAACTTACCGGCAGTTCCTTTTTTGGTGGTTACGATGAGCACACCATTGGATGCACGTGAACCATACAAAGCTGTAGCGGAAGCATCCTTCAGCACAGAGATGGATTCGATATCATCCGGGTTGATGGTGTTGAGCAGGTTGCCTGAGCCGGATATCCCATTGCTTTCAACCGGAATACCGTCGATAACGATAAGCGGGTCGTTGCTGGCATTGAGTGATGCACCACCGCGGATACGCAGCTTGGAGCCGCCGCCGGCAGACCCACCGCCGCTTGTAATCTGAAGTCCTGCAACCTTTCCGGTCAGGAGCTGGTCAGGGGTTGCGATGTTGCCTCGTTGGAAATCCTTTTCTCCCACGGAAGTAACCGAACCTGTAAGGTCTTCTCTTTTTCTGGTACCATAGGCTACGACTACGACTTCGTCGAGAAGCTTATAGTCTTCTACCAAGACGACCTGAACGGATGCTGAGTTTCGGCCGGCAAAATCCACCTTCACCACTTGTGTGGTATAGCCTACTGAAGAAACAGTAAGGGAAACAGCGGAGCCGGATACGTTGTCAATCCGGAAATTGCCGTCAACATCAGTTGCCGCGCCGTTGTTGGTTCCCGTCACCAATACGGTTGCCCCGACGATACCCACTCCTTTCGCATCCTTCACGCTTCCGCTAATGACGGACTGCGCTTGGAGATAGGAGAAGGACAGCAGAGCAAACAGTGTAATTAAACATTGCTTCATAAAATAAATTTTTGCTTGAATAATTTTTGTCCCAAATAACGATTCTATAATGTGTAAAAAGTACACATTATGATGAGCGAAGATAAGCCGCATTCATTGAAAACTCAAATATTTTAACCACCTTTTTAAAACAAAAAATAAGTTATTTCGCAAATTGATGAATAATAATATTATTGCATCGAAAGAAAAAACAATAATTTATTGAAAATCGGTCATTTATCAAATTGTTTAAAAATATTTTGAAATAAAATTTGCTTATGGGCAAATTTACACTAAGTAAACAGCAAGTTTGAAACACCGGATTATTTGCCAATAATTCCGAACAAGTAGTGTTAATTATAGGTGAAAATTGAACAACTAAAAGTGATTTTCTTTTTATCTCATCACCCGAAACTCCGCATTGACTTCCATCCTCAGCGTGTCGCCGTTCCACATGCGCTGTAAGGATGACAAATGATATCCCGAGTGGGGAATGTAAGTGAGGGTCTGAACATGTCGGTTGATCAAGCTGCTTCGATGGCTATGCACCTTGATATTGGATACTATTCCTTTTTCCATATTGACTTCGATGTTTTGCACCGGCAGATTTTCATCCAGCGCCCGGTATCGGTATCGGTCAGCATCGCCATATATTCCATAAGCCGTATCTGCTGCATATTTCGTTGTCCAGTCCGGATTGTTCAGGTTGAGTTTGTCCATAAATATAGTTTCTCCGGCTTTCAGGCTGTCAGTAAGCAGGAGTGTATCTGTCTGGCCATTGATGGTGATGGTCTTGAAAAGGGCCTTTTCGCTTCGCTCCTTTTTGTAATCATCCAGGATGTAGTCCGATACCTGAAAAAATCGGTCGGATGCCGTACCCCGCTGTTTTACGTCTGCCTTGCACGCTGTCAGGAGCAACATGGCAATCACGGCAGGCCACCGCAACCGGGTCAGGGCTGTCTGCCGGTCAATCATCGCACCAGGTTTTGACCTGTCATGATATCCGGTTGCCTGATACCCATGGAAGACAGGATTGTCGGGGCCACATCGGCCAATCGGCCTTCTGCAAGTGCAAGGCCCGGTGTATCGTTTCCGACGAAGATGCATGGCACCGGATTCTTGGTATGGGCAGTGTTGGGGCTTCCATCCTCATTGATCATATAATCGCTGTTGCCGTGATCGGCGATGATGATCATCCTGTAATCCAGTGCAAGGGCTTTTTCTACAATCCTGCCCAGACAACCGTCCACCGTTTCGGCAGCCTTGACCGCCGCCTCAAAGACGCCGGTATGCCCCACCATGTCGGTATTGGCAAAGTTGACACAAATGAAATCCGGCTTTTTGTCATCCATGGCATCCAGTACGGCCTGGCATACACCATGAGCGCTCATCTCCGGCTGCAAGTCGTAAGTGGCAACCTTGGGTGATGGGATCAGTGCGCGGAATTCCCCGGGGAACGAGTCTTCCCGCCCGCCTGAGAAGAAGAAGGTGACGTGTGGGTATTTTTCGGTCTCTGCCGTGCGGAGTTGTGTCAATCCAGCTTCGGACACGATCTCGCCGAGGGTTTGAGTCAGGTTGTCCTTTTGGTAGATGATGTGGAGGCCTTTGTATTCCTCGTCATATTGCGTCATGGTCGTGAAATACAGCCTCATCGGCATCAATCCGTAACTCTCCTGTCCTTGTTGGGTCAGCACCTCCGTAAGTTGTCGCGGCCGGTCGGTTCTGAAGTTGAGGAAGAGCACGGCATCATCCTCGCGGACAGTCGGAGCCTCGCCGTGGCGGATACCGTCAGCCATCCACGGCTCGAGGAATTCGTCTGTTATATTGGCGGCGTAACTATCGCGGATAAAAGCCAGCGGGTCGGGGTTGTGATCACCGATTCCGTGGACAAGCAGATCATAGGCTTTTTTTACGCGCTCCCACCGATGATCCCGATCCATAGCATAATATCGGCCGATGATGCTGGCGAGCCGGAAAGAAGTGTCTTTTGAAAACTCAAGGATGTCGCGGACAAAGCCTTCCCCTGTGGTTGGCCCTGTATCTCTGCCATCGGTAAATGCGTGGATATAACCTTCCCGGATGCCCATTTCTGTGAGGAGGTGAACAAATGCCTTCAGATGGTTGATATGTGCATGGACACCGCCATCCGAAGCCAGGCAAAAGATGTGCAGTGGCTTGTTGTTGTGGACACAATAGTCAACCATATCGATGACTGCCTGCTTGTGGCGGATAGCGTCCTCGCGTATTTCCTTATTGATGCGGGCCAGTTCCTGATAGACCACACGGCCGGCGCCGATGTTGAGGTGGCCCACTTCCGAATTACCCATCTGGCCTTCCGGCAGACCGACGTCTTCACCAAAGGTAATCAACGTAGAGTGGGGATAGGTGGCCCACAGCCGGTTGAAATTGGGCGTCATGGCGTTGTAAATGGCATCGCTTGAATGTACCGGTCCGAGGCCCCACCCATCCAGAATAGTCAATATTGTTTTCTTTCCTTCCATGATGTAAAAATAAACAGCTTTTAGCAGAAACTATCAAGTCTGTGAAAATTGGTCGGATTTTCCAGGTAATTTATAATATCATTTGGGATTGTTTTTTGTCTGAATTATGGACTATAGGGATGAATCTCGCTGACAATCGTCCGCCCGCCATTACAGATATCCTTCCACATATCCGGTTTACCTCGCTCTGATTTCGTTTACCCCAGACTGAAGGGTGTGCCGCCAACGCTGCGACAAACCTACATTCCGTTAAGAATGGAAATTACGATATGGTCGAAATGTAGGTTTTCCTGCTCGGAGCTTTTGCACCCTTTTAGGGAGGCGTAGCGGGGTAACAAAAGCGGAGAGGAGGGAAAACGGGCGTTTAACCTACTTGAATCCTAAATTTAAAAACCCTTTTTGGGTCAGGGATGGTTGCTTATAAAGGTCGCACCTACGGAGCTCTGATTCCGGTTACGATCAATATCCTACCAAATGGCCGTGCTTACAGCACTTTGAAGATGAAGCTGGGCAGCAAAAGCGGAGAGGAGGGAAAACCGGCACACATATCCAAATAAGATTTTTCATCTAACGTTTCCCTCGCCTTTCCTCCAAATAAAATAAATTTTCGAAGCGTTAGCAGCAGGAGAAAATTTGGAATAATCTCACCAACAACCCACCAACCCAGCAATCAGCAAATCAGCAAATTCGCAAATTCGCAACCCCGCAAATCAGCAAATCCGCCACTGCCATCTCAAGCCCAACAGCCAGCCAATCCAAATAAAATATTCCGCCCAACGCTTACCTTACCCATACATCCAAATAAAATAAATTTCCGAAACGCTAACAGGAGAAGAAAATTTGGAATAATCCCACCAACGGCCCAGCCACCCAGCAATCAGCAAATCAGCAAATTCGCAAATTCGCAACCCCGCAAATCAGCAAATCCGCCACTGCCATCTCATGCCCAACAGCCAGCCAATCCAAATAAAATATTCCGCCCAACGCTTACCTCACCTTTACATCCAAATAAAATAAATTTTTGAGACGCTAGCAGGAGAAGAAAATTTGGAATGAACCAGAGAAAAAAATCGCCCCATCAAACACATTTCATAACATTCGCGCTGGCCGATGCAACATGTTTTTTCCGCTCCGGAATAATATTGGCACGAAATTTGTGTAATATATCAATAGGAAATCATGAAATATGGTTAGAACGATTGCGGTTTTCTCTTTTATACTTCTTGCTACGTTGACTTTCGGGCAGCAGCGCATAGCCTCTGCCATCAAGAACGGTGATGCAAAGGCGCTTTCCGGCTTTTTCACGAAGGAGGTCGATTTGACGTTTGACGACAGGGGCGATGTTGTATCCCGTGCCGATGCCGAAAAAATGCTCGAATCCTTCTTCAAGGCCAATAAGGTCATTTCCTATACGCCATCCCACTCGGGCAAGGCTCCTGATCACTCCAGCAGTTTTACCATTGGCAACATCAGGACGGAAAGCAGGAATTTCAGGATATTCATCAAGTGCAGCCCATTTGCCGGGGTTGACTCCATCCGTGAAATCAGGATCAATTCCCTGTGACAAGGACTGAGTGGTGTGACTACTCAATATTCCCAAGTATTTGAATTTGGGGACAAGTTGATGCCCCATCGGAATCTGATTCATTCCACAACGATTATATTCCGGAAAAGAGAGCATTGGTTTTACTTAGCTTCCCGATTTTATAATACTTGATAAATTTAAACCCAATTCTTTAAGGGAAAGTATTTATTGTAACCATCCTTTCCGCAGGTCGCGCGGGAGCCTTTTTTTATAAATGTATGAACCGGAACAAGAGTCCGTACCCAGGTAACTATCGCCAGAGAATACCATCGTTGTGATATTATTCGTTAATTTTATACTCTGATTGTAAAATTATTCCGGATTCGCTTGTTGCTGCCACTGAGAAAATATCTGCCCTGTATCATATCTGCCCTGTTTTGGTCGCTGTCGGCACAGGCACAGGTGATGGGTCCTCTTGGCAATCTTCGGTCATTATCCTTTGATCCGGACAGCCTCCCCATAACGTTGAGGGACGTGCCAGTACCGGGAACTTATACCTTCTATCTGCCGGGCAGACCGGATCTTTCATTGAATAAATTCTTCGAGATTCGGGACAACACGATCAAGATGGTGGGGTCGTTGCCGGACAGCATTTCCCATGCCAATGTGACCTTGAGGTATCGCATATTCTCCAAAAATCTTTCCCTGCCGTACCGGTTGATGGACACTTCCATCATTCTCCCCGGATGGGATCCGACATTATCGGAAAGAGAGTTGCGTTTTGCCTCTTCGCCTTTGATTCCGGAACGCAATGTGATGAATTATCGCGGAGCATTCACCCGGGGTATCTCGCTGGGCAATACCCAGAGCCTGGCCCTCAACAGCGTATTCAATATGCAATTGTCCGGCGAACTGGGCGATGATATCAAGATCGTCGGCGCATTGTCCGACAATTCTATTCCGATACAGCCGGATGGCAATTCACAACAACTTCAGGAATTTGACAAGATATACATCGTGCTTTCCAGAAAGAACAGCAGCCTTACGGTGGGCGACTTTGAGCTCAACCGCCCTCCCGGATACTTTCTCAATTACTTCAAGAAGCTCCAGGGTGTACAGGTCTCCAACACCGCTACCATCAAGAACAACAAGCTGAGCACAAGCGGTGGCATCGCTGTCACCAAAGGAAAGTTCAACCGCTTTACCCTCACCGTTACGGAAGGCAATCAGGGCCCGTATCGGCTTCCCGGTGCCGAAGGAGAGGCATTTGTTATTGTATTGGCGGGCACTGAACGCGTTTACCTGGACGGAATCCTTTTGGTACGCGGATTCGACAGGGATTATATCATCGACTACAACAGCGGCGAGATTACCTTTACACCATCGCGCATCATCACCAAGGATTCGCGGATTGTCGTAGAATATGAATACTCCAATCAACAATATCTTCGATCATTTGCCAACATGAATGTCCGCTATCAAAACAAAAAATGGGACTTGAACCTCAATGCCTACAACGAGCGGGATGGCAAAAATTCTGCCCGGGGCAGGGAATTGACAGCGGAAGACAAGATGACCCTCCAACAAGCCGGGGACAGCATCTCAAATAAACTGGTCAATTCCATCCGGGAAATAGACCCGTCCAACAAGAGCGTGGTTGTTTCGTATATGCTGAAAGACACGGTCATCAACAATCAGCCGTTTTCCTTTCTGGTCTTTCCGTGGAGGGAGGGTAACAAACGATATCTGGCTGACTTTACGGATGTAGGTCAGGGCAACGGCTACTACGATCGTGTCAATGATGGTGTCAATGGCCGTGTATATCGATTCGCCGGGATCGATGTCGGTGGAAAACCCAAGGGCAGATACAATCCCGTATCGAGACTCACTGCACCGACACAGCGGCAAATGTTTACAGCCGGAGCGGCCTGGAAACCGGACACCAATACGGTAATCATGATGGAGACCTCCCTGTCAGGTCAGGATAACAACCTTTTTTCAAGCCGGGACGACGGCGATAACTATGGTGTGGGTGTACATTTATTTGCTGAAAGAAAGAATATACGGGTGTCCGGTAAAAGGAAGTGGACGGCCGGCGTCGGAAGTGAATATGAAAACATCGGCCTCCAATTCAGCCCCATCACTCCATACCGAAGTCAGGAGTTTAACCGTGACTGGAACATCGCCAACATCCCCCGGGAGTCTCAACAATATGTGCGTCTCTTTCTGAATCAGAATATAGGCACCAACTTCAGACTGAATTACGCACTGTCCGGCTTGTTTCAGCCTGTCAGTTTCCGAGGGGTAAAGCAGGAAGCGGCACTGAATTATAAGTTGAAAAAGATGGAACTACGCGCCGATGGCAGTTATCTCAAGTCGGAAAGCATCAATGAAGCATCCTCATTTCTCCGGCCGAATGTAAGCATCTCGAGAGCTTTTCCACGGCTGGGCGGGCTGACACTGATAGCCACCTATCAGGGTGAATTCAACAGGCGGTATTCCGTATCCGCTGATACCTTGCTGGGTACTTCCTTTGCCTTTCAAGTGATGAGATTCACGGCACAAAATACTTTTTCCAAGAACTTTACTTCCGAGATCTATGTGCAGCGGCGCAATGACTATCTACCATATACCCACGATTTGCTCCTGGCCAACCACGCCCTGGAATACGGCCTCAAATCAACGCTCAAATCAGGCCAGGCCTCCGTGCTCAACCTCACAACAACCGTGAGAACCTTTGACGCTGACCGGACCAAGCCTGGGGCGACATTCAACTCCAAAGACACCTATCTTGGCCAACTTGATTATCTGTTTTCTGCGTTGAAAAACAGACTCTCCGGAAACACCTTATTTGAAGTCAGTTCGGGTCAGGAGCAGAAGACAGAATTTAATTATATCGCCGTACAACCCGGTACCGGCCAGTATGTCTGGAATGATTACAACCGCGACTCTATCCAGCAGGTCAATGAATTTACAACCGAAGGATTTCCGGAGATGCGCAATTATGTCCGTGTCAACATACTAACCAATCAATTTATCCCAACACTCAACACCTCCTTCAATCAAAGCTTCCGCTGGCAGGGCAAATCTACCGGAAAGAACAAGACTGCCCGCTTTTTCAATCGATTCTCATCACAGACGGGATACCGGTTTGACCGAAAGATAAAGGATACTGCCAAAAAAGGATTCTGGAATCCATTCTACACCAACATTCCCGACTCCTCTCTGGTGACCTACCTGGAGAACTTCAGACATACCTTCTTTTTCAACCGGGGAGATGCACGATACGAAGTACAACTGAATGCCAATACCAACAATGTGCGGAATGTGCAGATAACCGGATACGAGCGGCGCCGGACGGATGTGTATGGTTTGGTATTCCGGTATTCATTGGGTGCGCCCTACACCTTGTTTTTCAATTACAACAGGTCGCATCGGGTCAGTGATTCGGAAGCGGAAGCCTTCAAGCTCAACAATTTTTCGATCGATGCCGATGAATTACGCCCGGAATTCAATTGGATCCTCGCGTCTGATTACCGTATTTCGCTGAATTACCGTTTTCTCAGGCAGAAAAATAAGCTTGCCCCACAATTTGAAAAAGCCTCTTCCAATGATTTCAAACTAAATTTTGATTTCAATCAAAACTCTCGCTCCAATCTCCGGCTTACTACTACGATATCAATCATCCGGTTTGACGGTGTAAGAAATTCCGCGGTTGAATTTGCCATGCTCGAAGGCTTGAAAAATGGCCGCAACTACTTGTGGTCGGTCAATTACGACCTGAACCTCAAGAATAATGTTCAGTTGAGTTTTGGTTATGATGGCAGGAAGTCGGAAGGCATCAACACCGTACATACAGGCAATGCGAGTGTCAAGGCCTATTTTTGAGGGGAGCCGGAGGGATTGTGCCGCTCCTGCAAAGAGCTTGATTTATTTGCAATTGATTTTCTGCTGATCTGTCATCTTTGACGGGGTTTGCTATGCGGGTGTCATTATTGGCTGGGTTGCGAATTGTACGGCTTTTGAAGCACAAACCCGACGGCGTATTCGTGGCTTTGATCCTTCACTAATCTTTGGCCGCGTTATTTTTTACGGTTTCAAGCAGGCTCTTGGCACATTGGAATATCTTTTTCATATCATCGGCTCCGGGAGCTTCCTCGATTTTAACCACCTCCGCGCCTTTTACTGCCTTTGTTTTACTGAATTGTATATCAAAATCATCGGCAGACTGACAAAAATGTCCATAAAATTCTTCGCCGGATCCGAGTGATGCATAAGTTTTGCCTGTGAGGTCCAGAGTGCCCAGTTCGTCATAGAAATCTACTATTTCGTCCGGAAGGTTGCCATCTGCTCCATACGTATAAGAGCCGACAACGCAGATATCCACATCCTTGAAGGCAATGGGATCGACTTCCGTGCATTCCTTTATCTCCACAACGACACCGACTTCGGTCAGTGCCTCTCCCAATATTCTGATTATTTCTTCGGTATTCCCCGTCAGGCTGGCATATACCAGCAGCGCCCTTGTCATTTTATGTTTTTAGTTGATAACAACCGAGATCGAAAGTATGTTTGCCAGGTGCAACAGACGATTGCATCAAGGATTATCTTTTTCGGAATCCTCGACGGCCGGAGTGCCCAAGATTCTCGAAAGGAACCAAATCGTGCCCTTGCCCTTAGCCTTCCTGTTTGCCCAGCGGATGCCCAATATAAGCCCGGACAGTGCGAGAACCGACCCGATTGCGATTCCGGTGGTGTCAGGCTTCCACAGATAGAACATTCCACCTGCGATCAATCCGACAACCAAGGGGGAAGCGATGATGCGGAACCAGCCAAGCCATTCAAAAAGATTGCTCATGACGTTATCGGTGTTAAGTTAACAATTAAAAGTGCGTCCATAGGGATGAAATATTTTTGGCCCTGTGCAAAGAAGGAATCACAGGGAAAAGTGCCAGGAATTTCCATATCAAAAGCATATTTTAAACAGGACATGTCAATTTTAAAGTAATCGGGCATTAGATTTACAAAAATAAAATCATTCAAAATTAAGCATTTGCAAAGGAAAATAATAATTTGTTACAATATATTTGTTTATCCGTGCAGCGAATCTGTCTCTTAACATATATTAGTACTAAAGGTAGCTGACAGGTTATGATCTGCCCGCGGTTGTGCACAAAGATCACCCAAAGCAGTCCTCGTTATTTTACTGATACTTAAATCTCTAACAACATGAAATTGTACCTCTTATTTTTGTTCAATGTTAGCTGTATCATGCTTCAGGCCAAGGTCTGGCATGTCGGCCCTAATCGCGACTACACACGCCCGAGTCAGGTGGCATCCTTGGTGGATCACGGCGACACGGTCTATATCGATCCCGGAATGTATGACAATGACGCCTGTAAGTGGAATAAAAACAGGCTGAAGCTCATAGGCATTGTGGGGAATAACGGCAGGCCGGTGCTGCGATATGACGGTTACCTTCCCAATGACAAAGGCATTTGGGTGTTTGACAATCCCGGCAATTCGGATGATGTCTATATTGCCAATCTGATATTTGACGGGGCCAGGGTGCCTGACAATAAAGGCAAAAACGGTGCCGGTATCCGCTTTCAAGCAAATAACATGACGGTAGAGAACTGTCTTTTCCGCAATTGCCAATCGGGCATTTTGGAAGGGCATGCGGATGTGAAGACCAGCAATGTCATCATACGTGGCTGCGAATTTTTCGACAATGGTTATTCAGGGTATGAACACCACGTCTATATCAATGCGTCAACGGACACCCTGATCATTGAAAACTGCTATCTGCACCATCCTCGCAACGAAGGCAACAGCATCAAGACCAGGGCGCAGAATGCCTATATCCTGTATAATTACATCGACGAGGAAGACGGCAATGGCAGCTATGAGATAAATATCGCCCAGGGAGGCAACAACATCGTCATGGGCAATGTCATCGTCCAGGGCACATCAGGCGGCAATCATGCCATCGTGGGATATGACGAGGCCCTCAATGCACAGGAAGACTTTTATTTTATCAACAACACAGTCATCAATCGATTTCCGGGTCACTGCAGGTATTTCAACATTGCTCCGGCGACAGGAATCGAGACTTTCAAGGTTTACAACAATGTATTTGCTTCCGTACCGACAGCAACACATGCGTTTATCTCCGGCAATATACCGGCAGTGTTGGACAGCGCCGCCAACTTCTTCACTACGGATTATTCACAGGTCGGCTTTGTAGATCCAGACAATGGGGATTATAACATCAGCGCCTCCGCCTTTGACCTGATCAATCGGGGTGTGGCAGCCGGCACGGACAAGCATGGCTTCCCGCTTGTGCCGGACTATATGTATCAAGCCTTGGGTAAGCCTTTGTTGCCAAGATCCATACATGGCCAGGCGATCGATCTCGGCGCTTATGAATACGCAACCACAGAGAGGATGGCAACGGTACAACAGTCGGCAGCGGCATTTCCCAATCCAAATAATGGAGCATTCGAGATAAGGTGTAACTCCGTCATCAAGGAAAGGCCTGCGATATACAACACGGCAGGGATGAAGGTCGAGGCTGCAGTTTCCGGCGCCCCGGATGGAGTGATGAATATCCGTCTTGCCAATGCAGTCCCGGGAATTTACCATGTCGTTTTGGCATCGGAGCAGGGTAGGATGAGTGTGCCGATTGTGGTGTATTGACAGAAAGGGGAAGAATGTTGCTTACCTTTATTGAAACGAGAATAGTTGCATTTCTTTCAAAAAGGGAGATAACCGGCTATAGGTATAGATTATAAGGGCGAAATATCAATGGTATTTAGCGATTGCTTGAGGTAAAAGCGCATCACCTCACCAGCGTCACACTCCCTTTTAACATTATTTCCCGCTGACCTAACAGGACTTTGATGAGATATGTATAGACGCCGAGATCAACCGCTTTTCCTTTATATAGTCCATCCCATCCGGATGTGCTGCCTTGCGCCGAATATACCACACCGCCCCACCGGTTAAATACCCGGAAGTCAACAATTTCAAAGCCTGTGCCCTCCACCTTAAACACATCGTTGATGCCATCACCATTGGGTGAGAACACATTGGGGACAAAGGGTTGGCAGGTGGCGGTAGGGATGAGGAGGATGGTATCCCGGCTGCACACATTATTTTGGATATGTACTGGCTGAAAAAGCGGTAAGAGACATAATGATAAAAAAATAAGTTTGATGAATTTATCCTTCGATACTTGAAATGATAGTTGTGGATTGATTTCTTGGTTTTGAACACAACACCTTAAGTCATCTTGCGCAACTTGTTGATTATTGTTTGTAGAAAATATATTGTAGAGAATACAAGATGTTTTAAATTCCTGGTGGTGGCACTATTTTGTTTTTTATTCAAAAGCCTAATCTATCAGTGCAAATCAGCCCAATCCGCGTCATCTGCGTTCTATCCCCAATAAAAATCAGTGTAAATCAGCCCAATCCGCGTCATCTGCGTTCCATCAACAATAGGCTAGATTTATGATAAATTAAGAAATTCCGGAAAAGTCATTATTTGAGTGGATTCAAAGTTTTTTAAGACCAACAAATCCTTTTCCCTTGTAATCAGTAGGTCGGCTTTTCCATCTTTTGCCCATGCAAGAAGAAAATTATCCTTTTTATCTCTGCAAATATCTACTTCTACAATATCATTAGCAACTTGCGTGGGCAAATAGCCAATGAGGCGACTTAAAATTTTAGGGGAAATGTTTTTCTTCTGTTTTTATCATAAATATCCTAAACACTTTTTTAATCCAAGTCGCAACAACCTTAGCACCGCCGTCAGTAGTTAAAGAAATTGATGGAGAACGATCAATCACTGCTCTTTATCAATTTTTCTCTAGCCTTTAACCGTCCGTCTTTCCATAATTCCAGAATGTAAAGTCCGGGCGTTAACTTTTTTGTAGAAATATTTTCCGGTAAAGCTAAATTCAGACCAATCTGCTGCTTTCCTAAAATGTCATAAACTATAACGTGAAATTTGCCAGCCTCACTTACTTCAATATTAACATTATCCTTTGTAGGATTAGGATAAATTTTAGCATAGGACTTGTCGTAATAATTGTCGATTTTATTTAAACCACAAATGCTGTCAAGCCGAATAAAATGCACAAAAGCTTTACGGATTGAATTAAACTCCTCATCATACACTTGTCCCGTTAATGCCATACCTCCTCCTTCAAAAACAAACTGTTGGTAAATAATGCGATATTGATCTGCCACAAATTTTAAAGTATCGCAGATATTCAGCCATTCATCCAACACAAGTACACCATATTCATTTGGCGGAGAATCTAAGTAGCCTAAAAAGCCTAAAATAGGAGGTTGTTCGCAGATCCTCGGATCCAGCACCGAATATGCAACCAAATATTTTCCTTGCACCGGTTCAAATTCCGAGTAAAGAAATGCATTAGCGTAACACCTATCTATCCCAACTGATTTAATTATAATAGTATCCGTATATTCCGTATTTGCATTATAAATCCCTGCCCATATACTAGGGCCAGGAAGATAACCTCCGACAAAAAACTTATCATCAGTAACGTTGCTAAAAGTGCTCCTGCTGTATATGCCCGTCAAAACATTTTTTGAAACAATTGGCTCGTATTGATCATCAAAGGGAAAATACTTTCTGATTTTTCCGTCAATCACTATAAGGGAAGAATCCAGTGGCGAAGATGCATTATTCACATATTTAGGAAGCTGCATTAAGTTGTTATCTTCCGGATTGAAAACAAAGGAGGTTTGTTTAGCCTTTCCATTGCCAAGCAATATAAAATTAACCAATAAAAACGGAGAATCTCTACTCCCTATCAATACACATTCCACATCTTGTGAGATGGGGTAATCCCAGATTATTTGTCCTTCCTTTAATAATGTTTCAGTCTTTTGTACTAAGTCAAATGCATGGATTGAAAATTTAAGTACGTTATCTTCAACAGGAGACACTGAACACTTTACGTTTAAAATGCGATCTCCTCTTAATAAACAGTTAGATCCTCTGAATCCTATATCACCGTCTGCTTCATTTGTGCCCAGATCCAACCCTTCCGTTATATTATATGATTCGTCCAGTTCAAGCAGCTTTGTTTTAGACTTCCTTAATCCGAAAGAATCCATATAAAAATCTGAATAATGAATAACATATCCCCCATTCCTTGTCGCAAAAGCACCATTGACCTTAATCGCAACATTAGAATAACTATGCAATAGAATCTCTTGTCCAAAACTTGCAGAAGAAACAAATAATGCAAAAATTAAAAAATAATTAGAGAATCGCATGTTCAGACGGTTATAATGAATAATAGCTTTTATTAGGCTGACTTCCGGGAAAACCCAGTAATTCATCCGAACTCGGTTCCGGGCCAATTCTGTAATTTATTTTTGCATATTCACCATAAAATGGATTTGACATAGCGGTCATTTTATAAAGATACCCTGAATGTGGTGTTGGATAAGGAGGGCTATAGTCGTAAGAGCAATCGTAATTATATGGCCCATACCCAAACAACCCTTCAGTGTAAGGATCTATTGACATAAGAATCTCTGCCCTCATTTTACATTGCAAAAATACATGTGAAGACGGTTTGATGGATTGAAACCATGAGATGGCCTTATTATAGTAAAATATTACATCATTTTTATCATATTTCCATCCATATTCAAATTCATATGGAGGATCCTTAAAAACGTAGGCCATCGGACGATTAAGCAACTTTGTTTCTGTGATACAGTCTTTATGCACAAAATTAGAGTTTTCGCCTATTTTTTCTTCAATATCCACCTCATCGGCAAAAAGAGGATCTCCAAAATATGATGGTCCGGTCTCTCCGATCGTTTTAAATTCTGTAAAATAGGTATTTGACGATGCACTAGGTATGCCGAAATAACTATTAACTGCATTCATTAAGGTAGGATGAATTGGCCGACCCAAATTAGTATGATCTGGAAAATAATAATCTGTATCCTCAAAAGTTATCGAAGGTCGTAGTGCATTTTCTATTCCAAATGTTGTAGTAAGATAGAACTTTTGCCCGCCTACTGTTACTTCTCCCGGTCTTAGGAGAATATAATTAAGTTTAGAATTAGACTCGTCCAATTCTACAAATCTATTCCTAATGATAAATTTAACATAATCCAAACAATACGCAGCAGCATTAATATTAAATGTATCACCCTGAATAGGGATTAATAGGCTATCGACATATCTTACAATTTTCTTGTCTGTTGTGTATTGTGAAGAATAATTTACATTAATAGCATTATTTATTTCATTGCAAAGCGCATGCTGAGAATAAGCCGTAATTTCTCGATTCTGTAATAAAGAATTTAATCCAATCAAGCTTGCTCGTTTATTGAATTCTATTGCTCTTGATTCTAAATTACTATCATAAGTAATATGTTTATCAGAGGGGAGCGGCACTAAATCATTTTTACTGCAACTGAAAAAAGAAATTGCAATTAATATAACGAGTACTAATTGTTTGAAATTGTTTGAAATTGTTTGAAATTGTTTGAAATTGTTTGAAATTGTTTGAAATTGTTTGAAATTGTTTGAAATTGTTTGAAATTGTTTGAAATTGTTTTCATTATAAAGTAATTTAAGATGTTAATTAATTGTACAAAGATAAAATAATATTGGCTATTGTCAAATTTTATGGATAAAATATTTTGATATTTTTCGTCTTGTTTGATTCAAACAACATTTCGATTTTGGATTTTTCAAAATATCGACTTAGTTTGGGTCTTTGAATAACATCTAAAAACTCTTGCAGTAATTCCTCACTAAATAAAAGAAGCAATTTATTTGTGGTAAGCGAATGCTCAAGCTGATGAAATATGCCTGGAATTAAAAAACTGATCCAAAGGTTTATATCAACAATTGTTCTTAGATTGCTGGGATTCATATCTTTGTTGTCGCACAATTTCTACTTCCTGAGTAAATTCTTCCATACTTGGCGCTGAATCCATTTGCTTGCGAAGTATTTCAAGCACTTGTGGAAAGGTGGTGTCCGAATCCCTTTTAATACGGATTAAATTCATATCAGCTATTTCTTGAAGCAGTTTCAACGCTTTAGGGTCTAAGACATCTATTTTTAAACTAGTGTTAAGTAAATCGAAAAATGTCGCATCACAAAAACATATATTACTGAAAATCAACTATTCGCCACTATTCTCTTTTCTCTATTCACTTTTAACTTAACACTATTGACCATTTTTAGCTATTATTCTGAATACAACATACGTCTATAACGTGAAATATAATAACAAAGTTAAGCACCGTGATTCAGATCATCCAATTTTAGCCAAATCTGTTGATAGGTTGTTTTTTCATGACCTGCTTTGTTAGTTTATAGACCGCCGATAACATAGATTTCGCTGATCATCGCAGATAAAAAAATCCGTGCAAATCCGCCCAATCCGCGTCATCTGCGTTCTATCCCTAAAAAAATCCGTGCAAATCCGCCCAATCCGCGTCATCTGCGTTCTATCCCTAAAAAAATCCGTGCAAATCCATTCAATTAGCGCCATCTGTGTTCCATCCCCAATAAAAATCCGTGCAAATCCGCCCAATCCGCGTCATCAGCGTTCTATCAAGCAATACACACAGGTGCTTTCCACTAAAATTAAATAAAATAAATTTTCCTATGATGCATTTATGGTGTATTATTACACCAAAATAAATATTATGAGAAGATTAAGTATTTCATTCACGGAGCCCAATGATGAATGGCTGAATGAACAAGTCAATAGCAAAGAATATTCCAGCAAGAGTGACATAGTAAATGATTTAGTACGTCACGCCAGAAAACAGCAAAGGGAGATCGATTGGATAAGAATGAAATTAGAAAAGGCTGAAAAGAGTGGTTTCACTACAGAATCACGAGTAGAAATTTTGCATCAGGCGAAGAAACAATCCAATGAGTAACAATAGGTTAAGTCTTTCTGCAAAAGATGACCTGATTAGAATTCATCTGTATGGCGTCAAAACCATCGGTGTTAAACAAGCCGATAAATATTTTAATTCTTTTTTCCAATATTTTGACCTAATAGCGGAAAACCCATTTTTGTACGAAGCCGTGGACTTTATAAAACCCGGGTATAGACGGTGCGTATGTGGCGTTGATAGCATATATTACAGAATAGAAAACGAAACTGTCGAAATTATGGCGATTATCGGTCGGCAAGTTCAGAATTATATTCTATGATAAAAATAAATGAATTCACCGACCCAACTTACATCTTATCCCATGTCTGCGCCACATCCCCGTGAAGAATCCAATATCCCTTGCCTCCATCACAGAATTTCCTACCGCTGCAAGCGTTTATTAAAATAATTTTATTTGGATGCTGTCGCTGTTCAAAACTGAGCATACAAATTATATTTGGAGAAGGGGCATTGTCTAAACTAATCTCATTTGATCTGATAATTTGTAGAAACGTATGGGGTAATTGAATTTTTTTAGGCGGCAAAAGTTGGGTAACTATTCACCTCAAATTGTCTATAATCTACGGCTTATCAATACCTAAGGCCCCAAATATTTATTTAACCACTAAAATGCAATGCAAACCACGGAAGGTCTATTGCACTGCATATTTCCCCGGACGGCCGTGACAGGCGTGGTAAAATAAAGAAAACTCGAACTCTTTCTTATTAGGTGAATAGTTACAGGAATTTAAATGAACTGTTGGTGGAATAGTGTGTACAAAGCTTGTTCGGCATAAAAATGCGTTTTCTTCCCCATTTTTCATCTCTATTTTACAACTAAGCACAAAAAAACCAATCTTTCCCCGACAGCAGCACAATCTTCTTTCTTCCGGATAATATCATAGCTTTTTGAATCTCGCCTGGAAGAAGCGCAAATATCTTGGTTCATAGACCATCTCAAGGCCCTTGATTTTCTTGCGTCTTTGATAGACGTTCTCTACCGACTCGGCAATCACATCCATGTGGGCCTGCGTATAGACCCTTCGCGGGATGGTGAGCCGCACCAGTTCGAGCTTCGGATAGTGATGGTCGCCTGTCTTGTTATTCCTTCCGGCAGATACGATGCCCCGCTCCATGGTGCGCACGCCAGAATCGACGTACAATTCTGCCGCCAGGGCCTGTGCGGGAAACTGGTCCTGTGTCAGGTGTGGCAGAAAACGCTTTGCATCGATGAAGATGCCGTGTCCACCGATCGGTAATACAATCGGGATTTCGGCTTCCTGCAATTTTTCGCCAAGATACAATACCTGTCCGATACGAGCCTTCATGTGTTCATCATGGACGGACTCTTCGATACCTATGGCCATGGCCTCCATGTCCCTTCCGGCGAGGCCTCCGTAGGTGTGCAGCCCTTCGTACACCACTACCAGATTGCTTGCCTCCTCAAAGACTTCCTTGTCATTGACCGCCAGGAAGCCGCCAATGTTGACCAAAGCATCCTTCTTTCCGCTGAAAGTCGCGCCGTCTGTGTAGCTGCATATCTCTTTGACGAGGGAGGCAATGCTCCTGTCGGCATAGCCAGTCTCGCGTTGCTGGATAAAATACGCATTTTCGGCTATACGCGTCATGTCGAGCATGATTTTGATGCCGTGTTTTTGAGTCAGCTTTCTCAGCGCCTTGAGGTTGGTCATGGAGACGGGCTGTCCGCCGGCCATATTCACTGTCACAGCGACACAAACATAAGGGATCTTCTTGGCTCCATGCTTGTTGATAAGAGCCTCCAGCTTGTTGAGGTCGATATCTCCCTTGAAAGGATGCAAGCTTTCCGAATCGTGCGCCTCATCGATGATGACATCGACGAAGGTCCCACCCGCCAGCTCCTGATGCAGCCGGGTCGTGGTAAAATACATATTGCCCGGCACGATGTCGCCCTTCTTGATCAATACCTGAGATAACAGATTTTCGGCGCCACGGCCCTGGTGGGTGGGAATCAGGTATTTGAATCCATAGTATTTATGCACCGATTTTTCCAGCGTGTAGAAGTTTTTACTGCCGGCATAAGCCTCATCGCCCATCATCAATCCTGCCCACTGGCGGTCGCTCATGGCGGATGTCCCGCTGTCCGTAAGCAGGTCGATATATACGTCTTCCGATTTCAACAAAAAAGTATTGTATCCTGCTTCGCGAATGGCTTTTTTGCGTTGCTCCGGGGTGGTCATCTTCAACAACTCGACCATTTTTATCTTGAATGGTTCTGCCCAGGACCTTTTATTTAAGCTCATTATTAGAATTTTTCGGCAAAAGAAAGAAGCTAAACCTTCTAAAATCATGATTATAATCATAATTTTGTGACAATAAAATAGAGACCTTTGCGTCATTTTTTCTAAAAAATTAAAAAATGAAATTTAAAACCATTATAGAGCCTTTCAGAATCAAGTCTGTGGAGCCGATCCGCATGTCCACCGAGGCTGAAAGGATTGAAAGCATCCGAAACGCTCATTTCAACCCGTTTTTGCTCCATTCCTCACAGGTGATCATCGACCTCCTGACCGATAGTGGTACTTCGGCGATGAGCAGTGAACAATGGGCCGGCATCATGCGCGGTGACGAATCATACGCCGGAGCGCAAAGCTGGGAACATCTCGAAGCTGAAGTGCACGATCTGACCGGCTACCCGCACATCCTGCCCACCCATCAGGGACGTGCTGCAGAGAAGATTCTGTACGGTTATCTGGGTGGCAAGGGGAAGGTATTCATCAGCAATACGCATTTTGACACGACGCGCGCCAACATTGAATTTAGCGGAGCGGAGGCCATAGATATTCCTTGTGCCGAGTCATACGACCACAATTCCGACTACCCTTTCAAGGGCAATATGGATACGGAAAAGCTGGATGAATTGATCGCAAAACACGGTGCCGGCAACATCGGCGCCATCATCCTCACCGTGACCAACAACACAGGTGGCGGTCAGCCGGTCAGCATGGCCAATGCAAAGGCGGTCAGTGATATCTGCAAGAAACACGGTGTCCTGTACATCATTGATTGCTGCCGCATTGCCGAGAATTCATACTTTATCCGACATAAGGAAGCCGGATTTGAATCTACTCCTTACCGCGAGATAGCGCAACAAATGTTTGCCCTGGCCGATGGCTGTATCATGAGTGCCAAAAAGGACGCCCTGGTCAACATCGGAGGCTTCCTGGCATTGAGGGATGAGCAGTTGGCCTACGCATGTACCAACCTGTTGATCATCACCGAAGGATATTCGACTTATGGCGGTCTGGCAGGTCGTGATATGGAAGCGATCGCCATAGGCTTGCGCGAAGTATTTGAAGACGATTATCTTACCTACAGGATCAGAAGCACGGCTTATATGGGCGAACATATGCGTGCCAAGGGTGTTCCTCTGCTTTATCCTATAGGCGGACATGCCGTGTATGTCGATGCCGGCTTGTTATATCCGCATATCCCGGCGCATCAATATCCCGGACAGGCCTTGGTATGTGAATTGTACAAGATTGGCGGAATCCGCGCCGTTGAAATTGGGTCTGTAATGTTCGGCAAATACGATGAAAACGGGCAGCTGATACCGGCGCCAATGGAGCTGGTTCGTCTGGCGATTCCACGAAGGGTATATACACAGAGTCATGTTGATTACGTAATCGAGGTATTTGATGAGATCATGCGCAATCGGGACAACGTCAAGGGGCTCCGTATCACGAAGGAACCAAAATTCCTGCGACATTTCACCGCTCATTTTGAAGAATTGTAATTGTCCGGCATTTTTGGCGATGCAAAGTATCAGGATATGTCAGTACATCTAAAGACCCCGGCTTATTCCGAGACAATCAAGACCGAAGTGGTATGCCCCAACGATACCAATCCAATGGGTATCCTTCAGGGCGGTCGCCTCGTCCAGTGGATGGACATCGCAGCTGCTGTATGTGCTCAGACTCACGCCGACGGCATCTGCGTCACCGCTTCCATCGACAGTGTAAAGTTCTATTATTCGGCCAAGGTCGGAGATATCCTGACCATACGGGCCAAGGTCACCAGAGCGTTTAATACGTCCATGGAGATTATGGTAGAGGCATTTGTCCGGGATGTTTATCACAATGATCCACAGCCTTTGAGCCTGGCATATTTTACTTTTGTTGCCATCGACAGGCAGGCTAAAAAAAGGGCGGTCCAACCGCTTGTCCTTCAGAGCGAAGAGGATCAAAAAAACTTTGAAGCGGCGGGCCAAAGGAAGGAAGACGCCCTGAAAAAGAAAAAAGCATGAACAAGATAGAATTACTTGCACCTGCCGGCTCTTTCGAGAGCCTTATGGCTGCCATACATGCCGGCGCTGATGCCGTGTATTTTGGCGTGGCACAGTTGAATATGCGCGCCAAGTCCATCAATTCCTTCAAAGTCGAAGATCTGGAGGAAATCGGCGCAATCTGCAGGGCTCATCGTGTCAGGACTTGCCTCACGCTCAATACGGTCATGTATGATTATGACATGCAGCTCATCCGCACCATCCTGAATGCGGTCAAGGAACACGGCATCGATGCGGTGATTGCCTCCGACTTTGCCGTAATCGAGATGTGCAGAAGCATGAATATTCCCCTGCATATTTCCACGCAGGCCAATGTGAGCAATGTGGAAGCAGCCAAGTTCTTCGCACCTTTTTCGGATGTGATCGTTCTCGCGCGTGAGCTCACCTTGCAGCAGGTCAAGGCCATCACCTCCGCCATAGAGCGTGAAGACGTCAGGGGCGTATCCGGCCAACGGCTCAGGATCGAGATCTTTGCACATGGCGCCTTGTGTATGGCTGTTTCGGGTAAATGTTACCTCAGCCTGCATGAGCAGAACGCCTCCGCCAATCGCGGTGCCTGCACCCAAAATTGTCGCAGGCCTTATAAAGTCGTCGATCTGGAGACCGGCAATGAGCTTGAGATCGACAATGAATACATCATGTCACCCAAGGACCTTTGCACCATTGACATCCTGGATCAGGTTGCCGCTTCCGGCGCCGAGATCATCAAGATAGAAGGCCGTGGAAAGAGTGCCGACTACGTCTATACCGTCACGTCTTGCTATCGGGAAGCGCTTCAGGCGCTTGAAGACGGTACCTACGATGAAGAAAAGGTTCGGGAGTGGATGTCCAGGCTGGAGACCGTATATAACCGCGGATTCTGGGAAGGATATTATCTGGGCAGAAAGCTCGGCGAATGGACGAAAAATCCGGGTTCCGCAGCTTCGGAACGGAAGATCTACATCGGCAAAGGCACCAATTTCTTTTCAAAGATCAATGTCGCAGAATTTGAAATCGAGACCGGCAAGTTGAAGTCGGGCGATAAATTGCTGGTCATGGGCAGGAATTTTGGAGTTCATGAGTTGAATTTCGACGATGTGCGGGTCAATGGTGTCGCAGCCGGCGAAGCTAAACGCGGCGATATGCTCACCTTCCCGATGGAATACAAGACCACCGGCACGGATAAGTTGTACAAATTGGTCCCTGCGTAGGATGCCCAAATTGATTCATTACCGGGATAAATGTATTGGTTGCGGCGTCTGTCAGGAGATGCAGCCGGAATACTGGCGCATGTCGAAGAAGGACGGCAAGGCTACTCTGATCGGTGCTGTCCGCAAGAAGGATATCTACATCCGGGAGATCAGCGAAGAGGATGTTGATCTGTCGATGAAGGTGGCAGAAGCTTGTCCGGTGCGCATTATTAAGGTGTGATGGGGGGATGGAACACGGATGGCGCGGATGGGACAGGTTTTCACGGATTTTTGTTGATAGATTTGGGAGGGTTTGTGTCGCCTCCTACGGGGCTGATCACTTTGTGTCTTTATCCAGGGGCTGCACCCCTGGTTGAGGTGTGTGTGCCTTTATCCCGGGGCTGCACCCTGGGTTGAGGTGTGTGTGCCTTTCAGGCCCTTTTGTTCCGGGTGGCGGTGGGATGCGGATGGCGTTGATTGGAATGATTTTCGCGGATAGGTTTGGGAGAGTTTGTGTCGCCTCCTACGGGGCTGATCACTTTGTGTCTTTATCCGGGGTGTCCGGGGGCTGCACTTCGGGGTGAGGGGTGTGCCTTTATCCCGGGGCTGCACCCTGGGTTGGGATGTGTGTGCCTTTATCCCGGGGCTGCACCCCTGGTTGAGGTGTGTGTGCCTTTCAGGCCCTTTTGTTCCGGGTGGCGGTGGGATGCGGATGGCGTTGATTGGAATGATTTTCGCGGATAGGTTTGGGAGAGTTTGTGTCGCCTCCTACGGGGCTGATCTTTATGTGTCTTTATCCGGAGTGTCCGGGGGCTGCACTTCGGGGTGAGGGGTGTGCCTTTATCCCGGGGCTGCACCCTGGGTTGAGGTGTGTGTGCCTTTCAGGCCCTATTGACGGAAAATGTACTTGTGGGGAACTTTCGTCGATAAGTGATTTTCTTTGATTGTGTACATCATAATTCACAGGAATGGTACTCATATCATTCGCTTGTACTACAAATGAAGATTCTGACGTATAATGCGGACAGTCGTATGGCGAGAAACACGACACGACTGTCCGGTCATTTTGGTACATTTTACGCTTCGCAGCTGACGCACTGGACCAGGTTCTGGACGACGGTCTCTTTTGCGACGCTCTGGCTCCGCTGGTAATAAAGCGTCTTTATGCCCAGTTTCCAGGCCTCTATCAGCAATTTGTTTACTTCTTTCACCGGCAAATCGGATGGAATATTGATGTTGAGGCTTTGTGACTGATCGATGTATTTCTGGCGTATGGAGGCTTGCTGGATAATTTCCAGTTGGCTGATTTCCTTAAACGTTTTGAATACCATTTTCTCGTTTTCAGTCAATTCGCTGAGATGCTGGACACTGCCTTGATTCAGCATGATTCCGCGCCAGGTATCTTCGTTGTCGATACCTTTCTCTTCCAGGAGGTCCTTGAGGAACTTATTCTTGCGGATGAAATTTCCCTTTGATAGCCCTGCCTTGTAGTAATTACTGCTGAATGGCTCTATACCCGGGGAGGTCTGACCCAAAATCGCTGAAGATGATGTTGTCGGCGCGATGGCCATCAATGTGGTATTCCTGATACCATAGCCTTTCAAGACTTCCGGTTCGCCGAAGATATTGGCCAGGTTGGCTGTAGCGATATCTGCTTCCGATCGAATATGCTTAAAGATTTCATTGGTCATTTGTTTGGCCCGCAATCCTTCAAACGGTATCCTGTTTTTTTGTAGGTAAGAATGCCATCCCATAGCGCCGAGGCCGACTGCGCGGTGTCTTTTCGCAAAATTGTTTGCTGACTTCAGGTAGTAATTATCTTCTGTCTTGGCTATAAATTCCTGCAGCACAGCATCCAGAAAGAAGATGGCCAACTGGACTGCATCCGTATCTTTCCACTCGTCGTACAGTTCCAGATTCATGGAAGCCAGGCAACAAATAAAGGATTCGTCAAAGTTGGAAGGGAGCATGATTTCCGAGCAAAGATTGCTGGAATTGATGCGCATATTCTTGTCCTTGTACACTTGTGGCTTATGGCCATTGACGTTATCAGAGAAGAAAATATAAGGCAGCCCTTTTTGCTGGCGGGACTGCAGTACCTTGGCCCAGACTTTTCTCTTTTTCATGTCACCGTCGATCATTTCCTGCATCCAATAATCGGGGACGCATACGGAAAAGAACAGGTTTTGCAATGGATTGCCAATTTCCTTGATCTGGAGGAATTCTTCGATATCCGGATGATCTATGTCCAGATAAGCGGCGAATGCTCCTCTGCGCACACCGCCCTGGGAGATGGTGTCCATCGTGGTGTCAAACAGTTTCATGAAGGAAACCGCACCGCTGCTTTGACCGTTGTCGGTTACTGCCGTGCCACGACCGCGCAGCTCTCCGAAATAGCCGGAGGTACCGCCTCCCAATTTGGTTTGCATGATCACTTCGCCCAGTTTGTGCGTGATGCCTTCAATATTGTCCGGCACGTGCACATTGAAGCAGGAGATCGGCAGGCCCCTTTCTGTACCCATATTGGCCCATATCGGAGAGCTCAAACTCATCCAGCCATTTTCTATGATTTCTTTAAACCGGTCTTTCATTTCGGGACGGTACAGCCTTTTTGCTGCTGCCAGGGCTATTCGGTCGATTGCTCCCTGCACACTTTCGCCTTTAAGCAGGTAGCCTCTGTTGAGGATTTGCTCACTTTCGTCGTTGAGCCACCATAATCTACTCATTGATAATTATGTTTTTATGTTTTAGGGTTAAAATTCTTTTCGGGTGACTAGTTCCTGTTAGGGCTTCATATTGGCCGGAATCCGGAGAGTGTGGTGTTGTTTTCATAATACTTGGGTCGGTTTATTACCGTCATCCAATGCCACGAATGTAAATATACCCGAGATGGATTTCTTTTGTGGCGTTTCGTTGTACATGCTTTCCTGGTATAGATCGACCCTTACTTTCATACTTGTATTTCCCACTTCCATTACTTCAGCCACCAACTCAATGATGGTTCCGGCGGGAATAGGCTCCTTAAAGTCTATCTTGTCGGATGAAATTGTCACTACTTTCTTGCGACAAAATCGTGTTGCAGCAATGAAAGCGGCTTCGTCCATCATATTCATCGCTGTACCGCCAAACAGGGTGTCGTAATGATTGGTCGTGTTGGGGAATACAACTTTGAAAATATGCGTTCGGGTCAATGCGGCTCGAGATTTGACAACAGCAGTCATTTGTTCCATTTAAAACAAATCTTCAGCGTGGATACTCTTATCGTGCTTGGTGTATGCTGTCGGTCTCTTGGCGAAGAAATCATCCAACTCATTGGCGAAAACCTCTTCGTCAAACCATGCCATCGGCTCATATTGCTCGACAGAGATATTGTATAATTTAGGAATGCCGATTTTGGCCAAAGACTCATCCACTCTGAATTTCATAAAGTTGAGCATATCTTCCTTGGAGAAGAAATCCAATTCTCCGTATTCGTATATCCAGTTTAAGAGTTCTGCCTCATAGAAGATATATTTTCTGACATCAACGGCCATTCTGGCTTTCATTTCTGCGGTGAGGTGGCCTTCGCTGTCCAGTTTGTTGAGCAGATAGACACCCGCATCTGCGTGATTCTGCTCATCGATCGAAGTCCAGGCGATGATATTTGAAGTATTTTTCAAAAAGCCTTTAAAGCGGGTGAAGGATAGGATATTGGCAAATTGAGAGAAGAGGGAGGTGTTTTCAATCACGATGGTAAAGAACAAGAGCTTGGACACTACGTCATTGTTGGCAAAAAGACTTTCTTCGATCAGCTCCAGTTTCTTGGTAAAAACGGGGATATTCAGCAGGTTTTGAAAATCTTCATTGCAGCCAAGGACTTCAAGCAATCGCGCGTATGCTTCACCGTGTCTTACTTCACATTCGGCGAAGGTGGCGCCCAGATTGTTGAATTCAGGCTTGGGGAAGTGTTTGTACAAGCCACCCCAAAAGAGTTTGACGCCAACTTCAACTTGTGCGATGCTCAGGAGACTGCGCTTCACGATAACCTGCTCCAGTGAAGTCAGATTGGACATAAAGTCCTGTATGTCGGCGGTGAAGTCAATTTCCTTGTGTACCCAAAAGGAAGAATTCATGTTGTCCACGAATTGCATCACCTCCGGATACTCAAATGGTTTGTAATTTAAACGTTTATCAAAAATGCCCATTGTAAAAAGGTTTAAGGGATTAAACAATGGCATAAAAAAGAAGGGAAAAGAAATAAGGTCATCTCTTTTGAACTTCGTTCTTTATGCGAAAACAAAATTCAAACCGATTTGGCAGGTAATCTGGCTTACGGTAAATACCGCTTACAGTTGCGCAACAGCTCGGGATTCACACCCGATTCCCCTGTATTCTACCCGATGATTGGGCAGCCCAAACAGCTCTGATTGACGGCAAAGGTAAAAATTAAAATCAGAATAAGTCTATTCCCCGATATTAAATATTTATTTTTTTTGTTTTGTAAGTAATGCATTGACAGTCAGGTATGGATTAAAAAAATTCATAGGTTGTTTATTTGGGGGTGGAACGCGGATAGGTTTGGAAGAATTTGTGTCGCCACCTACGGGGCTGCTTTATCCTGGTGTCCCGGGGCTGTACCTCTGGTGTCCCGGGGCTGTACCCCTGGTATCCCGGGGCTGTACCCCTGGTATCCCGGGGCTGTACCCCTGGTATCCCGGGGCTGTACCCCGGGTTGAGGGGTGTGTGCCTTTCAGGCCCTTTTGTTACGGGTTGCTGTGGGGGGGCGAGGATGGAACGCAGATGGGGCTGATGGGCGCGGATTTTGCGGATTAATTGGTGGTGGCACAAGTTGTACAGTGGCGCCTGATAGGAAAACTGCGTTAGCGTGTGGATTGTTTTTGGGGGATTTCTACGCGGGCTTTGCAGGAAGGCCCAGTGGGCTGACATGCTTAGGCCGGACCGTGACGTCCTGGCTAAGGTTGTCGGTTGATTAAGCCCTGAAAGGGGCAACACAAAAAACATTTTTTAATTAGAGAAAAAACTTCTACCTTTATGATGATATTAATATTCAATCACTCAAATTCAAATCAACCTATGTCACAGTCATTGGTCAAAAATTACATTCACATTGTTTTTAGTACTAAGTACAGGTTACACCTGATTACACCCGCTGTTGAGTCCAAACTACACAGTTACATGGCAGGTATATGCAATAATTTGGGCTGCCCTGCCATCTCGGTCGGTGGATATACAGATCATGTTCATATTTTGTGTCTTTTGTCAAAGAATATTTCTGTTTCTTCTTTGGTTGAAAAGATAAAATGCAATTCTTCCAAATGGGTGAAAACCGAAGGGCCCGAATTCTACAATTTTTATTGGCAGAATGGCTATGGTGCATTTTCGGTCAATCCGGCGCAGGTAGATGTTGTCATTAATTATATTAAGAATCAACATGAACATCACCGTAATAAAGCATTTCAGAATGAATTCATATCATTCCTAAAAAAGTATGGTGTCGAATATGATGAACGATACCTTTGGGATTAGTTGGATGCCAACTCGTCCGTGTTTTTGTATTGTTTTGTCGCCGCCTACGGGGCTGTACCCCTGGTATCCCGGGGCTGCACCCCTGGTATCCCGGGGCTGCCACCCCTGAGTATCCCGGGGCTGCCACCCCTGAGTATCCCGGGGCTGTACCCCTGAGTGTCCCGGGGCTGTACCCCGGGTGTCCCGGGGCTGCACCCCGGGTTGGGGGGTGTGTGCCTTTCAGGCCCTTTAGTTATAGGTTGCTGTGGGGGGCGAGGATGGAACGCAGATGGCGCTGAAGGGGCGGATTTTTGCGGAAGATTCGGGGATTAATGCTTTCGGTCGATGGCAACGAAACCGGATTCTCATGAATAATCTGCCGGGATAAAACGTGTTTTTTTTCCTGGCTTTAGTAATATGGTTGTATCTTTGGAAGTATTAAACGTGCGGGAAAAGCCGATTTCTCATCGATGTGTTTTTCTTAGAATCTGATATCAGGAAAATTATTTGGAAAATACTTCCATTACCGACGACGGTATTCATCCACATGATGATATTCTTTTCTTGTCAAGGCTCAGAGAACCCGGTCGAATTAGGTGGTGTTTAATTTGTGGGCCCTAAAGGATGGGGAGTGGAAGATGAAGAGTCCGATGTAAATTACATAAAATCTTTTATTGTCAGAAAAAATGGGATTCTATTTTCAGGAGCTGTTCCGGAAACAGTTATTAAAGGGATGAGCGCTCAAGAGATATACTTAAATGGGCATAAACAAGCGGCTCAAGAAAGTCCGTCATTTGGAACGATTCGAGAAAGCATCCGTTTTTGATGGAATAATAGTTGTAAAACATATAATAATGATCGTCTTTCAATTGTATTCCGAACAATGGAGGACATTATACCAGAAAATGAATCATGAAGAAATATATTAAAAGTCTGATTTTAATCCTTCTCCTTGCCACTTCTATCGGCTGTAATAAGGAGAATCCTATAAACACGCCGGAAAAAGCCGATTGGATTGCTACAGGCGATATGTATTATTACCTGAGACACTCTACTCCGGAGGGAATTAAGGAAGAATTTGACACCATCCCCGCACAAATCAATGTAAAAACGACAAAGGACAGTATTTTTTTTACTCATTTTATCAGTGGCGCCTTAAAAAAATCTTGTGCTTTCCTCATCTCAGACTCCATACAAAAGGGACATAATTACTACATCAGCACGTATCGTCCGATTGAATCATACAGTTTCTATAAAGGCATCGTAAGATATGATTATTCCGTGAGCGATCCGACTAGTGGCCCATATCTCTATAAAGAGGGATTCGCCGCTAAGGGCGAGTAATATCCTCGGTTCCGGAGTAAAGCGCCGGCTTATGATCTGTCAGTTTTCAAAATTTTATTCTGACAAGCAGCAAATTCAAACGGGAGCGATTTGGCGAAGGTGGAGGCGGGTATTCTGTGAGTGGGAGGATGATTGGCTTGTTTTCTGGGGTGGGCGGCAGTCCTTGGAATAAACTTTAGGTAATCCGGTTTTTATCTCTTCCGCTGTTTCTTCAATGGCTCTTGTAATTCTATTTAGACGTTCCACCCCTTTTGTTGAAGTTTTTTCAACCATATCCAACATGTACAATATGTAGTTTCCACAATCAATTTTTTTCAGTCACACTACGCAAACATTTGGTAACTATTCACTTCAATTTGAATATAATCCTTCTAAAACTTATCAATACCTGAGGTGTCGAATTTATATTTAACCACAAAATTGCATAGCAAACCACAAAATATCTTTCGTGCTGTATATTTCCCCGGACAGCCGGGACTGGCGTGGTAGAAAAGAGAAAGTACCCACTATTTCATTTTGGGTGAATAGTTACAACATTTGTAATAATCCGCTTTGTTTTTAATGATGTATTCGCTTAAATAAATAGTCGGCGTGTCAAGCAAACCCGAAAGTTTGAGATATAGTAATAACAAAATTCTGCCTGTCCTTCCGTTACCGGCTGCAAAAGGGTGTATTGCTTCAAATTGATAGTGCATGATTGCCATTTTGATTAGGGGATCAATGCTATCACCACCATTGATGAATTTTTCTAAATTCGCCAGTTTTTCACGAATAATGGTTTCTCCGGTTGGCGGTGTGTAAATTACTTCGCCTTTTGTGTTGCTTAATGTTGTTCCGGGTGTAAGTCGAATAGAAGCTGTATTTTGTTTAATATATTGTACTATCCTAATACATAGGTTTATTGTAATGAATGGTTTATCTTTTAAATGCTCCAAGCCTAACCAAAGAGCTTTTTTATAACTCAACACTTCTTGGGTAGCCGGATTTTCACGGATTTTTTTGGGAGATTTTGTGTCGCCACCTGCGGGGCTGCTCCCGGGGTCCCGCAGCGGGGACTGCTCCCGGGGCTGTACCCAGGGTTGGGATGTGTGTGCCTTTCAGGCCCTTTTGTTACAGGTTGCTGTGGGGGAGCGAGGATGGAACGCGGATGGGGCGGATTTATCCTGGTATCCCGGGGACTGCTCCCGGGGTCCCGCAGCGGGGACTGCTCCCGGGGCTGCACCCAGGGTTGGGATGTGTGTGCCTTTCAGGCCCTTTTGTTACAGGTTGCTGTGGGGGCGCGAGGATGGAACGCGGATGGGGCGGATGGGGTGGATTTTCGCGGAAGATTCAGGCTTATCCGGGCATCTGTACTGTTGAGCAAGCCGGATGAAGGCTGTTACTCGTTTCTACCTCTCACTTATTCGCCAGCTGGCCGCATGCAGCGTCGATGTCCTTTCCACGGCTGCGGCGCACGGTGACATTGACATGATGCTGGTTCAACACCCGGACGAATTTGTCCAATTTGTCTTCTGTGGTTTTATGGAAATCCAGTCCTTCCACGGTGTTGTATTCGATGATGTTGACCCGGACGGGGAAGTCTTTGGTCAATGCCGCCAGTTGAACGGCATCCTCTTCCGTGTCGTTGAAATTCTGAAGGGTCAGGTATTCATAGGTGATGCGATTCTTGGTCTTCTGATAGAAATAGCGCAGTGCGTCCATCAGGATATCTATGCCATTCTGATCATTGATGGGCATGATTTCATTTCTTTTGGCATCATTGGCTGCATGAAGGCTCAAAGCGAGATTGGTCTTTACGCCATCATCTGCAAGCCGGCGGATCATCTTGGCTATACCTGCCGTACTGATGGTTATACGCGAAGGCGACATGCCCAGGCCTTTCGGAGAGGTGATGAGGTCGATGCTCCTGAGCGTGTTGGAATAGTTGAGCATCGGTTCGCCCATGCCCATATATACGATATTGGTCAGCGGGTGGCCAAAATGCTCCAATGCCTGCCGATTGACCCTGACCACCTGGTCGAATATCTCAGGAAAGTCCAGATTGCGGATGCGTCCCATCATACCCGTAGCGCAGAATTTGCACGCCAGACTACAGCCCACTTGGGAGGAAACACAGGCGGTAAACCGTTTTTCGTCTGGCACCGGGATAAGTACCGATTCTATCATGTGGCCGTCGTGCAGCTTGAATCTTGACTTGACGGTGCCATCCCGGCTTGTCTGTACGAAATCCTCCTCGATCGGCCTGAAAAGGTATTCTGCTTTCAGCTTTTCGCGCAAGGCAAGTGGAAGATTGGTCATCTCGTCGAAGCTACAGGCCTGTTTCTGCCAGATCCACTCCCATATCTGACCGGCGCGGAAACGTGGCTCACCTTGCTGTTTGAGCCATTCTTCCAATTGAGAAGGGGATTGAAGCCTGATATCGTTGGTCATAGATTCTGAGGATAAAATGCAAAGATAAAACAATGCGGGTATCGAGCCTCCATCAAATCGACACCGATACTATAACATCTATAAGGCGGGTTATGTTGTCAGCCTGATATCGTGTTTTCCATCCATTGTAGGATATCCTCAAAAACCTCCTGTCGAATATCCTCGTTCAATATTTCGTGACGCATACCGGGATAAAGCTTGACTGCCACGTTGGAAAATCCGGACATCTCCAGGCGTTTTGCTATTTTCCGGACACCTTTGCCAAAGTCTCCGATGGGATCATCCGACCCACCGACAAACACAACAGGCTGATTTGCCGGCAGATTGCGCGACCAATCCCGGCGTGTGGCCAGGACATGGACAGTTAGCAAGCCCAGGAAGCCATTGACAGTAAATGGTACACCGCACAGTGGATCCTGCTCGAAGGCATTCCGGTTGTCCATGCTGACGCTCAGCCAACTTGTAGCTCCGGCATTGACCTCCTGCTTGAATCGCGCATTGTTGAGTGTCCCGAAGATGTTGTTGAGAAATGCCGGTCGACTTTGTGGAGAAAGCGCATTGACGAGGTGGAGTCCCGCCTTGATGAGTGTGGCTCCGGGCGTTCTGCTTCCTGTACCGACTAAGATGATGCCCTGAAATGCGGATTTTTCCTGTCTTAGGAAAGTCCGCAGGATGAAGGAACCCATGGAATGCCCTAGGACAAAGTGTGGCAATCCGGGATACCGGCCCTCCAGCAAGGATTTCATGGCACCAACATCATCAAGCAACAGTTGTGCCGGATTGTTTTTTCTGAAAAATCCCATTTCTGCCGTATCCCGGGCTGTCCTCCCATGACCCCGGTGGTCATACGTCAACACTGCAAAGCCTCGCTCCGCCATATATTGCGCGAATTCGTCATAACGACCACTGTGTTCCTGCATGCCGTGGAGAATCAGCAAGGTGGCTTTCGGCGTCGTGTCCTTTTTTTGATAAAGCGTGTAAAAGAGCGCATATCCCGTGTCTGCCCGGTCATTGCGTTGCAGATATTCCTGTTTCTTTTCAATCATAGATCCCGGTTTTAAATAACGGTACAAAGTAATCAAAAAATTGTTTGCCTTGACGGGATAAGTTGCAAATGGACAAGCAGCCGCATCAAGCCCTTTCCCGACCCGCTTCGGCAGATTCCGAAATAAATTCGGAATGGCTGGTTCTATTATAGGATTCTTTACTTTTTCCCGGTTTGCCTTCGCATTGGCGGCATTACTCCGATCCCTGAAGGGTGTGCCGCCAATGCTACGACAAACCTACATCTCGTTAAGAAACGAAAGTCTCAATTATACCAAAATGCAGGTTTTCCTGCCCGGAGCTTTTGCACCCTCCAGGGAGGCGTAGCGGGGGAACAAAGGTGGAGAGGAGGGAAACCGGACGTTTAACCTACTTGAATCCTAAATTTAAAAACCCTTTTTGGGTCAGGGATGGTTGCTTATAAAGGTCGCACCTACGGAGCTCTGATTCCGGTTATGACCAATATCCTACCAAATGGCCGTGCTTACAGCACTTTGAAGATGAAGCGGGGTAGCAAAAGCGGAGAGGAGGGAAACCGTACGTTTAACCTACTTGAATCCTAAATTTAAAAACCCTTTTTGGGTCAGGGATGGTTGCTTATAAAGGTCGCACCTACGGAGCTCTGATTCCGGTTATGATCAATATCCTACCAAATGGCCGTGCTTACAGCACTTTGAAGATGAAGCGGGGTAACAAAAACGGAGAGGAGGGAAACCGGACGCATTCCAAATAAAATTTTTCATCTGACGCTCAATTCGCCTTTGCATCCAAATAAAATAAATTTTTGAAATGCTGGCAGGAGGAGAAAATTTGGAACAATCCCACCAACAACCCCGCAACCCCGCAACCCCGCAATGCGCAACCCCGCAAATCCGCCACTGCCATCTCAAGCCCAACAGCCAGCCAATCCAAATAAAATATTCCGCCCAACGCTTACCTCACCTTTACATCCAAATAAAATAAATTTTTGAGACGCTAGCGAAAGAAGAAAATTTGGAAAGGGTGGGTAAAACACCCACTCGCCTTCACACCCACTCGCCATTTCGGATATTTTCTATAGGCACGGTTTGCCTTCGCATTGCCGTCATTACCCCGGTCCCAGAAGGGTGTGCCGCCAATGCTACGACAAACCTACATTCCGCAAAGGAACGGAAATTGCAATTATACCGGAAGGGCCTGAAAATCAAATTTTTGTCAAAGTCGTGGACAATGTTTCAAAATACAAATCACGAATCACGGTCCCCTCTGGATCTCCTCAATAATGAAAAGAAGGAGCCTAAAAACTTTTCACAGGAACCGGATAGGCACAGCCATCGCTTTCAATTCTCCCGCTGGGTGACGTAAGCAATCAACTGTTCCAGGGCAGTAGCGGCATCATTGGAAGATAGTGTTCTGAGTATCGAAATGGCTGACTCGCAATATTCATGCATCTTTTGTTCGGCGTATTGCAGTCCGCCGGATTGATTGACAAACTCTATCACTTCGCGGACAGCCTTCTGTTTTTTGCTGTGGTTCTTGATGAGGTTGATGATGCGGCGTTTGGTGGACTTGTCAGCATTCTGAAGAGCATAGATGAGGGGCAGGGTCATTTTTTTCTCCTTGATGTCGATGCCCAAAGGCTTTCCCACATCCTTCGTTCCGTAATCAAACAAGTCGTCCTTGATCTGAAAAGCGATGCCGATCTTCTCACCGAACAGCCGATATTGCTCAGACACCTCTTTTGACACCCCGGCGGAGGAAGAACCGGCTTCACAGGCAGCGGCAATCAGAGAAGCAGTTTTTTGACGGATGATGTCGAAGTAAATCTCCTCCCGGATGTCCAGGCGGCGGGCCTTTTCTATCTGCAACAACTCGCCCTCACTCATGTCTTTGACCGCTTTGGAAACAATGCGCAGGTTTTCAAACTCATTGTTGTTGACCGAAAGCAGGAGTCCCTGTGATAGCAGGTAATCACCGACAAGAACCGCTACCTTGTTTTTCCACAAGGCGTTGATGCTGAAGAATCCACGTCGTTCCATGCTTTCATCCACCACATCATCATGTACCAGCGTCGCTGTATGGAGCAATTCGATCAGAGAGGCAGCATTGTACGTCGAATCAGTACAGCCTCCGGCAGCCCGGGCGCTAAGAAATACAAATATTGGTCTGATCTGTTTTCCTTTCCGGCGTACGATATAAAACATAATCTTGTCCAGAAGGGCGACATTGCTCTTCATGGCATTGCGGAAATGCTTCTCGAACATCTCCAGCTCCTCTCGTATGGGAGCCTTTATAAGATCAAGTGGTTTTGCCATCGTCTGTTTGCAAATGTATGCTATTTTGAGCGACTATGCATAAGGGTTGATGGTTTTCTTTTTCGGCACCATTCGACGGGACAAAATAATAATGATGCCGGGCCATTGACCTCAGGCCTCATCGATGCGCGAAAGGCATCCTTATGCACCGACACGGTCAATCTCTTTTTCAAGCAAAAGGTCGCTGTATGACTTGTTGACCAGGTCTTTCTTCTCCAGGCCGAAAAATTCAAAATAGGTATCGCACTGTTTCCGCAATTCTTCCAGGGTGAATCTATCCTCCCCGTCTATCGCTTCTACTTCCAGGAATGTGCCTAAGCCCTTGACCTCATCAAAATGGAACTTTACGTTGTCGATAAAGTGGATTTTCCGAATCTTGTCCACTACAACACGAATGCCGAGGTGAAGCGTCAGGATCTCTTTAAGCGCCGGATCGGGACTGCTTTTATACAGGATGATGCGCGATTCCTTGGCAGTGGCGGTATCTTCCCTTTCGTAATGGATCAGAGCGTTCTCTATGTTGCCCTCTCTCAGCTTGAGCCTGCCGTGCGACGTATTGAAATAGGTGTCGATTTGATGGTCGGCGCCTATAAATGCACTGCCTTTTTTCAACAATGAAGATTCATATTCTTCAATGCATAAAATCCTCGCCTTGAATTCGACATTTCTGATATTCATGGCCTTATTGTTTCTTGTCGGTATATTTCTCGATTATCTTCCAGGTGGATGTATCACTGTCGAATACAGAATACAGCCCCTGCTCTTCCATCGGCGGGTCTCCCATGAAATCATCACCCGGCTTCCAGAATTTTTGGCCGTCGATAGGTCGTGCCGTACCGCCAAAAGCCCAGAAATTGCATCCGGCAAGTACGTCTTTTTTGGCAAATGATTCTCGCCAATGCAGCAAAATCATTTCATAGAATCCGTCGCGCCTCTTTGTTGTCGAGGCTGGCTCGAAGCTGTTGTCATCCCTCGGATAGCCATATTCTTCGATGACCAATGGCTTCCCTATTTCCTTCATAGCATCGATATGCCTGCGGATGTAATCATCGGTCAGCTGCATAGAGTGTGCCTGTTGCTCTTCATTGTTTAAGTCAGTGTACCAGGCCCAGTTGCGCGGCCAGATGTGGATCGTGCCATAATCAATATTCTTGTCGGAATGGATAGCCTTGAAGACGTCCATGTTTTCGGTGCCGATCTCACCCTCTACGCCGATGGTGACAAGGTGATTACTGTCCAGCGACTTGATCAGGGCGGCAGTCCGGGCGATCCACGCCTTGTAGGCATCGATGGCGGCAGGACGCATTGGGCGAGGCTCATTGGCAAGCTGCCAGGCAAATATCGTCGGGTCTTCTGTGTATTTCACGCCATTGACACTATTGATTCGTGACAGGACGGTTTTAACCTGTGCCTCGTATTGCTCCGTACAAGGTGTGCAGGAATAAAATTGACTGACGACATCACGCAGGTGTTCCCAGGGCATCCTTTCCAAATAGTCCTTTTCATCGACCATCTTGTTCCAATACAGATACTGCAGGAAACCACCGCTCCACTCCCAATTGTTGCTGAAAAACAGAACAGCCCTCATATCCCTTTTCTTCATCTCGTTGAGCAGGATATCAAGACCCCGAAGGTTATCGGCTTCGAATACGCCGGGGGCAGACTGCAGCACCGGAAAGATTCTGGGTACACCCTGGATGATCCCGCTTCCCTCCACGGCAGCACAAACCCTGAAGTTGACTACACCGTGCGCCTTCAGAAAATCGAGTTCGCGCCGAAGCCGGACTATTCCCCGGGCAGTATCCTCAAGCATGGCTAAGGCCGGTCCATACCAGTAATTTGTGCCAAAGAAATAATAGGTCGAATCCCCTTGCATAAAGTGGATTCCGGCCGTCCTGATGAAGCTTGTCGGTTGCTTTTCCTGTTTGACAACCGAATTACAGGACAGCATCAACAGGAAAATGGGGAAATATTTTAGTGCCCTCATGTGCAGAAATGTTGAAGATTGAAGGTCAAAGTTTGGGAAAATATTCGGCTTTGGCAATAGTAGTTTCCTTTTTTAGGAAGTGTTTACCTCATATTTGAATGTCAAATGCTCAATTTAATTCAATACGCGTGACTATTTACCTGATTCGAAAGAGCGCCCGTTTTCTTTTTTCTAACACGCCTGTCCCGACCGTCCGGGAAAATACGCGATGGACGCGAAAAGGGTTTCGTGCCTTTTAGGGCCAATTCTCAGTTTAAAACTATTATTGCAGCCAATCTTCAGTAGATAAATATCATTCTTGTGCAGATCATTTCTTGGTGTAACAATAAATTCCGCGACGTCATTTACCATCATAATTTGCATGCAACAATAATCTATCGGGAGTTAATCTTTTTACTAACTTTGCTTCACTAAAATACTTTTTAACCTCAGATTTACAAAATTTAATACTTTCTTTGTCCTTATGAGAATTTTTCCAATTTTTTTCTTTTCAATTTGCTTTTTTACCATTTCCGGTATCTTCGGCCAGACTCACATTTTTGATGAATTGCAACAGCGTGGTAAAACGGCGATTGTCGTACAAAAAAATGTAGTCAAAAACCGACTGTCAGAGAAAGATGCTGCCCAAGCAGGCTTGTTTAAGGAAGGCAATTCTACATTTTTCAATATTGACAAAAATGCTATCAATGACATCATCTCCGGTCAGCCCGAACTTCTAAGGATAAAGATTCCGTATAATGCAGCCGGCGACGAACTTTCCCTGTTGCTATTCAATAAAAGGCCATTTGCCGATGGCGCAGTAGTCACTACCAATACCGGCGAGAGATATCCGATTGCAGGAGGTGCGTATTACCGCGGCACTGTCGAAGGCGACCAGCATAGTGTTGTGGCATTGGCTTTCTTGGATGGAGAAATGAAAGGCGTAGTTTCTGTCGATGGCCATCAATATGATATCGGCAAGGTGGAACATTCGGATATCCATGTCCTGTATGATGCTACAACGGTCAATATGAAGGCTTCGGGAGGTTGTGAAGTGAAATATGTCGATGGTTATGAGCATGAAGTTGACAAGGAAGCGTCACTGGAAATGAGGGCTGCGAATAAATGTATCAATATTTACTTTGAGGCATCTTACTCCATTTATCAAAACAAAGGCAGTGTCAGTGCCGTTGAGAGCTATATCAACGCTTTCTTCAATGTTGTAGCGACCTTATATGGCAATGAAAATGTCCAGGTGGCTATATCGGAGATCTTTGTTTGGACCACGCCGGACCCTTTCCCGATCGGCAGCTCAGGAGACGCGCTGAACTTTTTTACGAATTACAGAACATCCTTCAATGGAAATATTGCTCAATTGCTGGCATATACCAACAACAGTAACGGAGGAATCGCATGGATAGATGTATTGTGCAAGTACGGAGGTGGTTATTCTTACAGCTATTCGGATATTTCCATGACCTATAAGGAGCTCCCAAACTATTCCTGGACAACCAATGTGGTTACTCACGAGCTGGGACATAATTTCGGTTCAGAACATACACACTGGTGCGGCTGGCAAGGTGGGGCTATAGACAATTGTTATGCGACCGAGGGTGACTGCCCTCCCGGACCTCCTCCAACCAGTGGCGGCACGTTGATGAGTTATTGCCATTTAACAGGTTATGGCATCAATTATGCCAATGGGTTCGGACCTCAACCGGGTGACCGCATCAGAAGCAGAGTTGCACAGGCTAACTGTCTGGGATCTTGTGGTCCACAGTGCCCGACTTTCACATTGAATGGTGCAGTATCCAATCCATCCTGTTTTGGTGCTGCCGATGGCAATATAGTATTGATCGAGCCCGATAATGGGACAGCTCCATTCTCATATTCCTGGTCCAATGGTGCGACAACCAAGGATCTTTACAACCTAACCAAAGGCACATACCGCGTATCGATCACGGATGCGGCAGGCTGTCCGGGCGAGGCGACTTTTACAGTCACGGACCCTGCCAAGATTACCCTCCAGCTTGTCAAAGAGAATGTCTCCTGCCATGGCGACACCGACGGATCTTTGATTGCAATTGCTGACGGAGGCGCTTCCGGCTTTAGTTATCAGTGGAGCAATGGTGCCAATACAAGCGCCATAGGTAATCTTGCAGCAGGTGCTTATACCGTCACCGTCACCGATTTCAATAATTGCTCGGTAGAATCCAGCGCGACCATCACCGAACCGTCAACAATCAATATATCAGCTATCGTCAAAGGCGTGGCTTGCAATGGTGGCAATACAGGCTCCATATCCCTTACCGTCGCCGGAGGGACATTTCCATACCTCTATCAATGGAGTAATGGCAAGAACACTGCCGGAATCGATAACCTGACTGTGGGTACATATACCGTGACAATAACCGATTCAAAATTCTGTGAAAGTACGGCAAGCTATACGATTGCCGAATCAGATCCTCTTGCTGTCAGTGTCACGACAACCGATGCCTCGTCCGATTCGGCCGCCGATGGTACTGCAGAGGCTGTTGTCGCAGGTGGCCAGTCTCCTTATACCTACCTTTGGTCCAATGGTGCCACAACTCCGAAAATTACAGGACTGACTGCTGGCAGCTATTCCGTAATCGTCACCGATGCCAACGGATGTGCAACGACATCGACATTTACCGTCAAAGGGAAGGATTGCCTGCTTACGGTTGTTGCAACCGGCAGTCCGGTTTCTTGCGCAGGAATTGATGACGGGTCCGCATCTGCCTCTCCGACCAACAATACCGGAAACGCACAATATACTTGGTCCAATGGAGCCACCACGCAAACGATATCCGGATTGGCCCCCGGCACATACTCAGTCACGATTGCCGATGGTATTGGCTGTACGGCCACTTCTTCCGTGACCATCACAGCGCCGGATTCTCTGGTTTTGCAGATAGTGTCTGTCACACCGTCCACAACAGGAACTTCACAGAATGGAGGTATCGTCATCGAGGTGGCAGGCGGAACTCCGGATTATACCTTTACCTGGTATTCATCCGGTAAGGACGTTTCTACAGAGCAAAACCCGTCCAATCTCAATTCAGGGCATTATTATGTCGTAGTCAAGGATAGCCACGGCTGCACCCTGACCGGACCTGAAATATATGTTGACTTTGTCCTCAAATCCCACGGCACAACTCAAGATCCTATAAAAATATTCCCCAATCCTGCTGATGGTGACGTATATGTTTCACTGCCGGATCTTCAAAATGCAAATGTTACCCTTTACGATATAATCGGTCGTAAAATTTCGGCAACGATTACCCGGGAACAGGACAGGTTGCATATCGGGACATCATCACTGACCTCCGGGGCTTATGTCATTCAGGTCAGGATGGATCAGGGCATATATGTGACAAGGGTGATCGTGCAGCATTGACGGCTCGGCATTGCGCTGTCGAAACGGAACGAGGGTCTCAATGTTGGGTCCTTGGTCAAAGACATGGGTTTTTGATTAATGCCTTCCGAGAATTTACCAATCTGCCGGAATAATGCGGTGAGGTGAGAGCTGCCATGGTGAGCGGGCGAACTTTAGTTGGTCTAATACACCGAGAAATCATTATTTCCTTGAAACCCATTCACACAAAAGGAAACCGTATGCTTTCCGGATTATTCCCGGTCTGCCGCAACATGGACACCCCCACAATAATTGGGACAACCTGTCAATCAGCGTATTAAGAATTTGTTAAAATTTATCCTGAAAAGTTAATACATTTGGACGCCAACCATTTGGTGCTTATCTTCGTCAACAATATTACATAGTCAAACTTCTGTGTAATGGTACAATATATTTTTAAACCAATTATCAACCAGTCATTATGAATCGCCTATTCTATTTTCTTATAATGATTATTTGTGCTGCGGGAATGGTTTCGTGTGACTTTTCCGAAGCAGGGCCGCCATCGTCTGTCGAGGGTTATGCACCGGTGTATTTTCCGAAGACAAGCAATGACACCTTGAAATTTACAGGACCTCAGCCTACGGAACGTCCAGGCAAGATCGTTTTGAAGGGCGACCTGTTGTATCAGGTGGAGCAGTACAAGGGCATCCACATCATTGACTTCCGCGATGGGGATAACGCCAGAAAAATCGGATTTTACGAAATCTTCGGATGTACCGAACTGACCATCAAGGATCACTATATGTACACCAACTCCGGCACAGCATTTATCGTCATAGATATAGCGGATCTTTTCAATCCCCGGATTACTGACTACAGACCGGATTACTGGGTGGGGCTGTCATTTCCCCGACCACCGGGCAATGGCTACTTTGAGTGCCCGGATCCACAAAAAGGCATAGTGCTCAGCTGGGAGAAAAAAACGTTGAAAAACCCGAAATGTAAATTATAAACGCTAAAAAATATTTAACTATGAAAAATTTGGTATTTACCCTATTTGTGCTGGCATTATCAGCATGTTCATTGAAAGAAAGTGATTCTTACTATGACAATGGCTCCTCCGGCAACAGCAAATCCGGATCGACAGCCACTATACTGACCTATGGCGACTATATGTACGCTTTGGACAATAATAAACTGAGGGCTTTCGACCTGGTAGATCCCGCACACCCGAAACAGACGTCTCAACAGACCATCTCTGCAACGGCTGAAACATTGTTTGCCTATGAGAATTTCCTATATATAGGCACAACAACAGGTGTATTGATGTATAGTCTGGCAGACAAGTCAACTCCGACTTTCATCAATACCGTATTCCATTGGCCGGCTAAGGATCCGGTTGTTGCAGACGGAAATTATGCATACTCCACGACAAGACGGGGCGAGGAGTTTCAGAATCCGTCAGGGACGCTTTCCGTTCTTGATATCAGGGATAAAAAGAATGCTGTCACGGTCAATACTTACTCACAGCAGTATCCGTTTGGTCTGGGACTTTCAGACAAATATCTCTTTGTGTGTAATGGCCACTTTGGAATGAATATATACAGGATTAGTGGTGGCGGACAGGACCTCATTTATGTCAGAAATATTCCGACCGATGATATCTACGATTGCATACCAAGCGAAGAATTGCTGGTATGTCAGACAAAGACCGGGCTCTGGATATTCAATATCGAGAATCCGGAAAATCCCGTTCTGGTTCAGAAAATCAACAACTGATGGCCACCAGGATATTAATCCTACTTGTGCTCTGTTCTGTTACGCTCAGGGCACAAGATATCATTGTACGGGAAGAGCGGGTCATCAAGGATGGTTTCCATATTGCGCCTGTCGGGCTGACCTCCAAGGGATATACGATTGGTATCGGATATTCCAAGCCGATTGCTCCTTCCTTGATGTTTCATGGTACAGTGGGCTATCTGTTAAACAGTTTTCTTGAAAACACGGAGGCTTCAGCAGCCGGTGTGCAGATCACGCCATCTCTCTTGTATTTCCCGGACCAAACAGACAATTACAAAGGTGTCACCCTTGGATTGGAATTGCCGGTATTCTATTACAAAGTCAACCGATCCTGGTGGGTGAGCAACACGTCACTCAACGAAATCTCAACCTTTGAATATCAGAAATATCATACCGTCAATGCCACTGCGCTTCAGGGAGGAATTGCTCTCAGATTTGGCTTCAGGACGCATAAACTGAACCATACTTTTTTCTGGCAGCCCAATATCTCCGGTGGTTTTCTGTTTCAAAAGTTGAAGGGATACACGGAAGCAAGCAACACTTCAACTGAAAGTTATCCATTGAATGAGAATTTCAGGCGACAAAACTCGGGTGTGGCGCCATACTACAGGCTTGAAGTGGCATTCGGTCTGTATCGATATAAGGCGGAATCGATCAAGGTAATTGAGATGTAGTGCAATCGGTTTGCGAGCTTATTTTTGGTCGGTGTCGAATTAGCTTCAACATTGATATGAAGGGCTTGCCATCTTAATAACTAAAGTTTCGGAGTCGATATTGTGTTGATAAACAAGTAATTATATAGTATAAATAAACTGCATATTATAACATAAATGCTTATTTATGAGTCTGTTACAAACAAAAGCAAGATTTATATTAAATATGCAACAGTCTAAAGGTATAACAAATATTTCAGAATTATCCAATATTTCTACCTCGGCAATTTTAAGCTCTTCCAGACGATTGCTCAGTCGGCTTGATTTAAGATATATCAACAAATTACTCAACTTGGCGGCAGGTTATAGGAATAGATCTGAGGGCGATGTGAAATTGAGAGGGAGGGTGCAGTCGAAGTAGGTCGAAAAATAATAGTTTTGAAGTAAGCTGGTATTGGCTTTTGTAAGGACCTTGGAAAAAATCTAACGAAATTTAGCAGGTTTTGAATTTTTTATTGCCTCGAAATGCTTGTGGTTTCAGGATTTTAGATTATTATTTTGCTACCTACTTGGATTTTGGGGGAGCATTGAGGGGCGGTGCCCCTGAAGTAGGCAGAAAAATAATAGCCATAAAACCAGCGTCTAAAACCTTGATCGAGCAATTGCAATTAAATAACCACTATTTACAAGA
>WBZR01000373.1_pt1 | contig 73650 bp, 65 predicted proteins | sample 5204231 | NCBI WGS metagenome assembly WBZR01 (sample SAMN12412403, study PRJNA552823) | activated sludge metagenome | isolation source: activated sludge from anammox sidestream of wastewater treatment plant... | place: USA: Virginia | collected 2017-08 | reverse complement strand
GCCCGTCATATCGAAACCCGCCTGGGTACCGCCATCACCGTCAAAGCTCGCATCATCCGAACCATCGGGCTTGAAGCGCAGCACGGCAAAATCCTTCTTGCCTCCCTGGCCTGGGGCGGTACCGGCCACCACGATGCGACCCTGACTGTCGATCGCCACGTCCACCACGCTGTCAAGCCCGGCATCCTTCACCACCATGGCATTGCCATTGGGGCCAAACGACGACACTCTCACACCCTCTCGATCAAGCTTGAACAGTCCGATGCGCGCCCCATTCCAGCCGCCTGGAAGGCTTGCAGCCACGATGTAGCTGCCATCGGCGGTGCGCGCAAAGCCCGCCTCCCATTCGTCTTGCGCCGGTTGGACGCCAGGCTCCCACAGGAAAGTCCAGCCGGGAGCGCCGAGCGGGTCATCTCCAAACCACGGATCGATATCCGAATCAGCCGCCCAGGCCAGGGGCGCAAACAGGCAGGCGGTGAGCAAAAGTGCAAAACGGGTCTTCATGTGCGCACTCCGAAAGGGCGGAAGGAAGGGTTCATCCCTGCAGTACGCAAATTGCCGTTCGATCGGGACATGCACAGGATGCCAGGCTGCTTGCTCACCGTTTGAGAGGGCCTGAACACGTCGGATTTTCGTCACTGGGAGCGCGGCGAAACAAGGCATCAATTTGATTTTCATGCAGTTCATGGCTTGCCTCATCGCTTTGCCCCTGGCAAGGACGACGTGTCCGGATGTCCCTTTGGCGCCCTGCATGTCGGGGTGGCGTTCGGCGGCGGGCGCGCAGCATCAAGCCCAACCAACGGCACGCGACTTCCATCGTGATGCAGTGCACGATGCCCGCAGTCGTTGGTCACGTCCTTGCCCGTGCCGCGTCCTCCGCTTCCGTCATTGCCCGGTGCCAGACCATGCTCACGATCCGCAATCTCGCCAAGACCTATGCCAACGGTGTCACCGCGTTGAAGGATGTCTCGCTCGACATTCCCAATGGCATGTTCGGTCTGCTCGGACCCAACGGCGCCGGCAAGTCGACCCTGATGCGCACCATCGCCACGCTGCAGGATCCCGACTCGGGCTCGATCCGGCTCGGCGACATCGACGTGCTCGCCGACAAGGACGCCGCGCGCCGGGTGCTGGGTTATCTGCCGCAGGAATTCGGGGTGTACCCGAAGGAGCCGGCGATCACCATGCTCGACCACTTCGCCGTGCTCAAGGGCATCGTCGATGCGAAGCAGCGGCGCGAGGTGGTCGAGGCGCTGCTCCGGCAGGTCAATCTCTGGGAGGTGCGCGGCTACAAGCTCGGTGGCTTCTCCGGCGGCATGCGCCAGCGCTTCGGCATCGCCCAGGCGCTGCTGGGCGACCCGAAGCTCATCATCGTGGACGAGCCCACCGCCGGACTCGATCCTGAGGAGCGCAACCGCTTTCTGAACCTCCTGGCCGAGATCGGCGAGAACGTGGTGGTGATCCTGTCCACCCACATCGTCGAGGACGTCACCGACCTGTGCCCCAACATGGCGATCATCTCGCGCGGCGAGGTGCTGCTCACCGGCCAGCCACACGAGGCGCTGGCCTCGCTCGATGGACGAATCTGGCGCAAGGCGGTGTCAAAGGCGGAACTGGCACACCTGCAGGGCGAAAGCACCGTGCTCTCCACTCGCCTCGCCGGCGGCCAGCGCGTGGTCCATGTCCTTGCCGATGCCCGTCCAGCCGATGGCTTCGAGGCGATCGCGCCGAACCTGGAAGATGTCTATTTCGGCAAGCTGCGGGCGCAGGCCGTGCGCAGCGGCGCCGCGGCCTGAGGTCACGCCATGTTCCGTCATGTCCTCGGCTTCGAGCTGCGCCAGCAGCTCTCCAACCCGGTGTTCTGGATCGTGCTGGGCGTGTTCGCCCTGCTCGGCTTCGGCGCGATGAGTTCCGATGCGGTGCAGGTGGGCGGCGCGATCGGCAACGTGCTGCGCAACTCGCCCTACGTGATCGTGCAACTGTTCGGCGGCTTCGTCTCGCTCTCGATGCTGTTGGTGGTGATCTTCATCGGCGGCGCCGCCCTGCGCGACTTCGACAACCGCACCGCGGAACTGTTCTTCGCCACGCCGGTGCACAAACGCGACTATCTCGGCGGGCGCTTTGCCGGCGGCCTTCTGGCCTCGATCCTGATCATGCTCGCGGTCGCGATCGGCATGTTCGCCGGCACGCTGATGCCATGGATCGATCCCGAGCGTCTCGGACCGACCTCGGCACTGCCCTACCTCTGGGGGCTGGTGGTACTGGTGCTGCCGAACCTGTTCTTCATCGGCGCACTGCTGTTCTGCCTCGCGGTGGCGACGCGCTCGATGCTGATGACCTACATCGGCGTCATCGTCTTCCTCGTGCTCAACATCGTCACTGGCACCCTGACCGCGGACCTCGACACGCGCTGGATCGGTGCCCTGATCGACCCCTATGGCACTGCCGCGATCGACACGGCCAGCCGTTACTGGTCGGTGAGCGAGCGCAACACGCTGCTGCCACCCCTGTCCGGCCTGCTGCTCGCCAATCGCGCGATCTGGCTCGGTGCGGGAGCCGCACTGATGATGCTGGCCTGGCGTCTGTTCCGCACCGACCGGGAAGGCTGGACCTGGCGCCGGCGCACGACCCGCACCCCGGGCGGCGTTGCCAGCCTCACCGCAGGCGCATCCTTCGACCTGCCCAAGGCCGTGCTGCAAACCGGCTTCACCGCGCACTGGCGACAATTCCTGCACCAGGCACGCTTCGACGCGCGCGGCGTGCTGCGCGGGGTGCCCTTGCTGGTGATGCTGTTGTTCGGGTTGCTGATCCTGATCGTCAACCTGATCCTCGGGATGGAGATGTACGGCACGCCGCGTTATCCGACCACGGCCACGATGGTCTCGCTGATCGCCGGTTCCTACAGCCTGTTCCTGCTCATCATCGTGGTGTTCTACGCCGGCGAACTGGTCTTCCGCGAACGCAGCGCGCGCATTGCCGAAGTCACCGATGCCTTCCCGGGTGCGGATTGGGTTCCGCTCGCCGCCAAGCTGGTCGCCCTCGTCCTCGTCGTGCTGTGCTTCTGGGCCACGGGCGCTGCGACCACGATCGTCGCCCAACTGCTCAAGGGTGGCGTCGCGATCGAGCCGGGGCTGTACCTGTCGCGCATGCTGATCGACTGCTCCGGCTTCGTCCTGATCGGCGTGCTCGCACTGTTCCTGCAGGTCGCGACCCACAACAAGTTCATCGGCTACCTGCTGGTGCTGGTGTATCTGGTGGCGCGTGCGGTGCTCGGTTTTCTGAACTTCGACGACCTGCTCTACAGCCCGTTCTCGACGCCACCACTGCCCTATTCGGACATGAATGGCTACGGCCAGTTTCTGCTCGGCTGGGGCTGGCTGCGCGTCTATTGGGGCGCATTCGCCGCCCTGCTCTTCATCGCGGCATTGGTGCTGCGGGTGCGCGGCAATCGCTCGACCCTGGTCGAACGGCTGCGCGAGGCGCGCCGTCGCCTGCGCGCCGGTCCCCTGCTCGCCGCAGCACTGGCGCTTGCGCTGTTCGTCGGCAGCGGCCTGTGGATCTTCCACAACACCCACCAGCTCAACGAGTACGTCGCCGGCAATGTCCGCCTCGACCGCCAGGCCGACTACGAGAAAAAATACCGCCAGTACAAAGGCATTGCCCAGCCACGCATCAGCGCGATGAAGGTGGACGTGGATATCCACCCCGAGGATCTGCGCGCCGAGATCCGCGGCCACTATCGCCTCGTCAACCGCCACGACGCGCCGATCGCCGAGCTGCATGTGGCGACCCGAGGTGGCCGCGAGGATCAGGATCTCGTGCTGGAATTCCCGCCGCACGAGCTGGTGCTGAAGGACGAAACCCTGGGCTATGCCATCTATCGCCTGCAGGAACCCCTCCAGCCCGGCGCGGAAATGGACTTCGACTTCCGCATGCGCATCGCCCAGCACGGCTTCCCCAACGGTCGCGCCCAGACCGCCGTGGTCGCCAATGGCACCTTCTTCAACAACGGCCTGTTCCCGCGCTTCGGCTACGACGAGAACGTCCAGCTCCAGGACCGCAACGAGCGGCGCAAGCGCGACCTCGGTGACGTGCCGCGCATGGCCTCGATCGATGACGAGGCCGCTCGCGCCAACACCTACATCGCCAACGATGCCGACTGGATCGCGTTCGAAACCACGATCTCGACCTCACCCGATCAGATCGCACTCGCGCCGGGCTACCTGCAGAAGGAGTGGAGCGAGAACGGCCGGCGTTACTTCCACTACGTCATGGACGTGCCGATGCTGAACTTCGCGGCCTGGCTCTCGGCACGCTGGCAGGTGGCGCGTGGCGACTGGCACGGCATGCCGATCGAGATCTACCACGATCCCGCGCACGCCTGGAACGTGCCGCGCATGATCGAGGCGGCGCAGAAATCCTTCGACTACTTCAACGCCCGTTTCACACCCTACCAGCACAAGCAGTTGCGCATCCTGGAGTTCCCCGCGTACGCCGGCTTCGCACAGGCCTTTGCCAACACCGTGCCCTACTCCGAGGGCATCGGCTTCGTCACCGACCTGCGCGATCCGGACAAAATCGACTACGTGTTCTACGTCACCGCACACGAGATCGCGCACCAGTGGTGGGCACATCAGGTGATCGGTGCCAACGTGCAAGGCTCGACCATGCTGAGCGAATCACTCGCCCAGTACTCCGCCCTGATGGTGATGGAAAAGGAATACGGCCCGCAGCGGATGCGCAAATTCCTGAAGTACGAACTCGACCAATACCTGACCTCGCGCGCCACCGAATTGCGCGAAGAGCAGCCTCTTGCCCTGGTCGAGAACCAGCAGTACATCCACTATCGCAAGGGCTCGCTGGTCTGGTATGCGCTGCGCGACGCGATCGGCGAGGACACGCTCGATGCCATCCTCAAGCGTTTCCTCGAAGACAAGGGCTACCAGCAGCCGCCCTACACCACCAGCCGCGAACTGATCGGCTACCTCAAGGACGGCACCGATCCGAAGCTCCACCCGCTGATCGAGGATCTGTTCGAGAAGATCGTGTTCTTCGACAACCGCGTGGTCGAGGCCACGGCGAAAAAACGCGAGGACGGAAGGTACGTGGTGACGCTGAAGCTGCACTCGGAAAAATTCGAGGCCGACGGCAAGGGCAAGGACACCGCCGTGCCGCTGCGCGACCCGGTCGAGATCGGCATCTTCGCGCGTCCGAAGGGTGGCAAGGAAGCCGATGAAACCGTGCTGTATCTGGCAAGACACGCCCTCGCCGAGACCGAATCCACACTCGAAATCATCGTCGACGACGAGCCGTATGACGCCGGCATCGACCCCTACAACAAGTGGATCGACCGCGATTCGGAGGACAACCGCAAGCGCATATCGGTGCAATGAGCGCTGGCACGGGCCTTCACCACGGCGCGCGATCGGGAATGGGATTTTGCAGAGAAGCTGAACAGGCCAAGCGGCAGCGCCAGGAGTCTGCCGGACTTTGAATGATCGGCCCGGCGATGCAACAGGGTTCCCGATCCTCAATTGGCTCCGAGCACCACGATTTCCACCCGACGGTTGCGCGCCCGGCCTTCGGCCGTGCCGTTGTCCGCCACGGGCCGGCTCATGCCGAGGCCCACGGCACGCAGGCGCACGGCGGCGACACCCTCCTGAGCCAGTGCATCGCGCACCGCCTCGGCCCGCTTCTGCGACAAGACCTGGTTGAGGTTGCTGCTGCCCTGGCTGTCGGTATGGCCTTCGATCAACACGTCCTTGTCGGGGAAGCGATTGACGAATTCGACCACGCGCTGCAGGTTGGCGCGCGCCTCCGGCTTCAGCTTCGACTGGCCGCTGGCAAAGGCGTCGCCGGACAGGGTCATCACCTGGCCACGGGCCTCGCTGGTGGCACTGAGGGTCTGCAATTGCAGGCGCAAGCTCGCCGCCGCTGCCGCCGCCAATTCGGCCTCGCGCCGCGCGAGCGCGGCCTCCTGTGACTGCGCTTCGGCCAGGCGCTTGGCCTGTTCCGCCTCGGCGCTGGAAATCTCGCTCAGGGCGATGGCATTGGCCGCCTGCTCCTGCGCACGTTCGGCTTCTTCCTGCTGCGCCAGACTTTGCAGGCGCAGTTTTTCCGCTTCCAGGCGCGCGGCCTCGGCGTCGCGCTGACTGGCCTGCAGCAGGATGCGATCATGCTCGCGGTCGAGCTCGCGCAACTGCTGCTGCAAGGCCTCGACCTCGGCCGCGGCGCGGGCAATGTCGATGCGCCGCTCGGCGGTACGCAGGACTTCATCACGCTCGCGCCGACGCGTCTGGGCCAGACGCTCGATCGCCTGCTGCGCCTGCAGGCGCTCGGCCGGGGCAAGGCTGCCCAGTTGCGAATCCTGTTCGAGTCCACGCAACTGGGCGCGCAGGCGTTCCACGTCCGGATCGACCTTCTGTGCCCAGGCGGGAGCGCAGAACGCCAGGCCGATACCGAGGCCACACAACACGATGATGCGCTTCATCGCGAACCTCCCTCGCCCAAGAGCTCGCGGCGCAAGCGGGCATTTTCTTCGCTGCGGGTACGCACCTGTTCGCGTGCGGTCGCCGCCATCGAGCGGAACCGGGCCAACTGGGCATCGAGGACCGCCTGTTCGGCATTGCGTCCCGCCGCATCGTATTCGCGCCGGGCAAACGCCGCATCGGCTGCGCCCAACCATTGCATCGCACGCCCCAACTCGACCGGCGCATAATCCTGCGCCCCCGCGCTGCGGGCGCTCGCGATCTCGCTCCCGGCCGCCTCCAGTGGCGCACGCGAGGGTGGCGCGCTGGCGCAGGCACCCAGCAAGAGGAAAACCGTGACGATCAGCGGAGGAACGACAGCTTTTGGTGTCATATCATTGGGCATACATGGGGGCATGGTGCAACGACCCGGATGCGTGGCATTCTGGCGTCCCCGGGATGCCGGCGCAATCGTGGCGCCGGTCGGCACACATGGCCTCGCTCGAACCCGATCAAGGAATCGCAGATGGACATCGGTTACTTCCTCAAGCTCATGACCGAGAAAAACGCCTCGGACATGTTCCTGACGACCGGCGCGCCGGTGAACATCAAGGTCGAAGGCAAGCTCTACCCGCTCGGCAACACCGGCCTGCCGGCCGGGATGGTGAAGAAGATCGCCTATTCGCTGATGGATGAGGGCCAGGTGCCACAGTTCGAGCGCGACCTCGAACTCAACATGGCGATCGCGGTGAAGGACGCCGGTCGCTACCGCGTCAACGTGTTCAAGCAGCGCGGCGAGGTCGGCATGGTGATCCGCGCGATCAAGAGCGAGATCCCGACGATCGAGCAGCTCAAGCTGCCGCAAGTGCTCAAGGACATCATCATGGAGCCGCGCGGCCTGGTGCTGGTGGTCGGCTCGACCGGTTCGGGCAAGTCCACCTCGCTTGCGGCGATGATCGACCACCGCAACACCCACACCACCGGCCACATCCTGACGGTCGAGGATCCGATCGAATTCCTGCACCGGCACAAGAAATCCGTCGTCAACCAGCGTGAGGTCGGGCTCGACACGCACGGCTTCCACAACGCGCTGAAGAACGCCATGCGCGAGGCCCCGGACGTGATCCTGATCGGCGAGATCCTCGACCAGATCACGATGGAGGCGGCGATCGCTTTCGCGGAAACCGGCCATCTGTGCCTTGCGACCCTGCACTCCAACAACGCCGACCAGACCCTCGAACGCATTCTCAACTTCTTCCCCGAGGCCGCGCACAAGAACATCCTGATGAACCTCTCGCTCAACCTGAAGGCGGTCATCAGCCAGCGCCTCGTGGTGGGCATGGACGGCAAGCGCATGCCGGCGACGGAGATCCTGATCAATACCCCGCTGATCCGCGACATCATCCGCCGCGGCCAGGTGCACGAGATCAAGGAAGCGATGGAGCGGTCGCTGCAGGAAGGCATGCAGACCTTCGACCAGGATCTGTTCCGGATGTACAAGGACGGCAAGATCGAGTTGGAGGAGGCCCTGCGCAAGGCCGATTCGCACGACGGCCTGGCGCTCAAGATCCGCCTGTCCGAAGGTGCCACCGGCGAGCACGATCCCTACGCCGACACCTTCGGTGGCGTCTGACCGTCACGTCCGTCCCTGCGGCGGACGCAAGCGGCGACGATCTCAGGACGCTTCCGCCTGCGGCGCATCCGGCTGGCGCTCGGGTCGTGCCGCATCGAACTCGGGCAATTGGTTGCAGGTGGCTTCGATTCGCAGCAGCGTCGGGTAAGGACTCAGATCCAGTCCGTGACGACGCGCGTTGTAGAGCTGTGGCACGAGGAAGCAATCCGCCATGCCGGGAATCTCGCCCTCGCAGAAATCCCCGGTCGAGGGACTGCCGGCAACCAGCGACTCCATCGCGGTCAGGCCCTCTTCGATCCAGTGCCGCATCCAGGCATTGCGCGCCGCCTCGCCGGCCCCGAATTCGCGTTCGAGGTATTGCAGCACGCGCAGGTTGCACAGGGGATGCACGTCGCAGGCCACCAGCAACGACAGTGAACGCACGCGGACCCGGTCACGCGCCGTGGCCGGCAGCAGCGGCGGGGTCGGGAGCAACTCGTCGAGGTACTCGATGATCGCCATCGACTGGCGCAGCAGGCGCTGGCCGTGCTGCAGCACGGGCACCAGACCGATTGGATTGATCTGACGAAAGGAATCCTGATGCTGCTCGCCACCCTCGCGAAGCAGGTGCACCGGCGCCTGTTCGTAGGCCAATCGTTTGAGGTTGAGTGCGATGCGCACCCGATAGGACGCGCTGGAGCGCCAGTAACCGTACAGCCTGAGTTTCTCGCTCATGTCCTGGCTCCCGGAATCGTTGTGCAAGGGTAGCGCGATTCGGGCAGACGCGCGACATGATCGCATGTGCGGCGGCGTTCAGCCGGGAACGTCGATGCGCTGCTCGATCGAACCGAAGATGCTGCGCCCCTCGCGGTCGAACATCTCGATGCGCAGTACATCACCGTGCTTCATGAAGGGCGTGATCGGAGCGCCGGTTTCCAGCGTCTCAACCGTGCGTTTTTCGGCAAAGCAGGAAGCTCCGCGCGCCGTGTCCTCATTGGCTACCGTGCCCGAGCCCACGATCGTGCCGGCGGTCAGTGGCCGGGTGCGCGCGGCGTGCGCGATCAACTGGGCGAAGTTGAACTGCATGTCCTCACCCGCCTCCGGTGCGCCGAACCATGCGCCATTGATGTGGGTGACGAGGGGTCGATGAAGCGTGCTGTCGCGCCAGTCCGGACCGAGTTCGTCCGGCGTGACGAACACCGGCGAAAGCGCCGAACGCGGCTTGGATTGCAGGAAGCCGAATCCCTTGGCCAGTTCGCCGGGAATCAGGTTGCGCAACGAGACATCGTTGATCAGGCCCACCAGCACGATGTGCGCGGCGGCGGCTTCCGGCGTCACGCCCATTGGCACGTCACTGGTGACCACGACGATCTCGGCTTCCAGGTCGATGCCCATGTCCCCGCTGGGCACACGCACCGGGTCACGCGGGCCAAGGAAGCCGGCGCTGACGGCCTGATACATCAGGGGATCGACGTAGAAGCTTTCCGGCACCGTCGCACCACGCGCGCGCCGTACGCGTTCGACATGCGGCAGGTAGGCCGAGCCATCGACGAATTCATAGGCACGCGGCAGCGGTGCAGCCAGTGCAGCCGGATCGAGTGCGAACACGTCCAGCCCGTTCACCGTGGCGACCTTGGGCGATTCGATCGCCTCGGCCACGCCGGCAAGCCGCGGTGCGCAGCGTGCCCAGTCGTCGAGCGCACCTTGCAAGGTGGCGGCAATGTCGGGAACGGCCACGGCACGGCCGAGGTCGCGCGAAACGACGATCAGCGTGCCATCGCGGCCACCGGTGCGAAGCGAAGCAAGTTTCATCGTGAAATCTCTCGAAAAGGGATCAGGCACCCGTGAAGTGACGCTGCAGGCCCATCCAGACATCGGGATAATCCATTTGTCGGTGCGCAGCATCCATTGCCTGGCGCGCCGGACGGATCACCGCTCGGGTCTCGAACATGATCGCCATGGTGTCGGTGACGTAGTCGGGCTTGCTGGTATCGGCGGCGCTGGCCTTCTCGAAGCTGGCCGCATCCGGACCGTGCGCGGTCATGCAGTTGTGCAGCGAGCTGCCACCCGGGGTGAAGCCCCCGGCCTTGGCATCGTACACCCCGTGCACCAGGCCCATGAATTCGCTCGCGATGTTGCGGTGGAACCAGGCCGGGCGGAAGGTATCCTGCATCGCCAGGATGCGCGGCGGGAAGATCGCGAAATCGATGTTGCTGGTGCCGGGCGTGTCGGAGGGCGAGTGCAGCACCAGGAAGATCGACGGATCGGGGTGGTCGAAGCTGATCGAGCCGATCGTGTTGAAGCGGCGCAGGTCGTACTTGTAGGGCGCGTAATTGCCGTGCCAGCCGACCACGTCGAGCGGCGAGTGGTCGATCGGCGCGCGCCACAGGTGGCCCTGGAACTTGGCGATCAGCTCGAAGTCGCCCTCGACATCCTCGAAGAAGGCGACCGGGGTGAGGAAATCGCGGGTATTGGCCAGGCCGTTGCTGCCGATCGGGCCCAGATCCGGCAGCCGCAGCAGCGCGCCGAAGTTCTCGCAGACATAGCCGCGCGCGCTGCCATCGGGCAGGCCGACGCGGAAGCGCACCCCGCGCGGGATCACGGCAATCTCCTGCGGCTCGACATCGACCACGCCCATGTCGGTCTCGATGTGCAGCCGGCCCAGTTGCGGCACGATCAGAAGCTCGCCATCGGCGTTGTAGAAGAAGCGTCCCTGCATGTCGCGGTTGGCAGCGTACAGGTGCACGCCGATGCCGGTACCGGCCTCCGGACCGCCATTGCCGCCCATGGTGAACAGACCCTCGATGAAATCGGCCGGCGCCGAGGGCATCGGCAGCGGGTCCCAGCGCAGTTTTTCCGGCGTGACCCGGCCGCTGAAATCATTGTGGAAGCGCGGCACCGCATCCCAGGCTTCGAAGCGCCCGTGCACCGCACCGGGACGGATGCGGTACAGCCAGGCGTGCCGGTTGGCGTGGCGCGGTGCGGTGAAGGCGGTGCCGGTCAATTGCTCGGCGTAGAGCCCGTGCGCCACGCGCTGCGGCGAATTGCGTCCCTGCGGCAGGGTGCCGGGAAGCGCCTCGGTTTCGAACCAGTTGCCAAAGCCCGTCATGTAGTGCGACATCTCAATTTCGCTCCGATTCTAGTGCCCCTCTCCCCGCGGGAGAGGGGCTTTTCCATTTTCTTACAGCACACCACGACGCATCTGGTCGCGCTCGATCGATTCGAACAGGGCCTGGAAGTTGCCCTCGCCAAAACCCTCATTGCCCTTGCGCTGGATGATCTCGAAGAAAATCGGACCGAGCGCATTCTGGGTGAAGATCTGCAACAGCAAACGTTGCTTGGTTTCCAGGTCGGCATCGATCAGGATGCTGTTCTTGCGCAGCCGCGGCAGGTCCTCGCCGTGGTTGGGGATGCGCTCGTCGACGTAGTCGAAGTAGGCATTCGGGGTGTCGAGGAAGTCGATGCCGGCGGCCTTCATCTTCTCCACCGTGTCGTAGATGTCGTCGGTGAAGCAGGCGATGTGCTGGATGCCCTCGCCCTTGTACTGGTCGAGGTACTCGTTGATCTGCGACTTGGGATCGGAGGATTCGTTGAGCGGAATGCGCACCAGCCCGTCCGGCGCGGTCATGGCCTTGGACAGCAGGCCGGTCTTGGCACCCTTGATGTCGAAATAACGGATCTCGCGGAAGTTGAACAGGCGCTCGTAGTAGTTCGACCACTTCGCCATGTTGCCCTCGTAGAGGTTGTGGGTGAGGTGGTCGATGAAGGTCAGGCCGAAGCCCTTGGGCATGAGATCCACGCCGGGCAGGTATTCGTAGTCGGGATCGTGGATGGTGCCTTGGGTGTCATAGCGGTCGACCAGATAGAGCATGCAGCCGCCGATGCCCTTGATGACGGGCGCGGCCACGGCCTTGGAGAGCTCATCCTTGGCATCGAAGGCCTCGGCACCATTCTTGAGCGCTTGCACCCGCACCCATTCGGCCAGCTTGTTGAAACGGATCGCAAAACCGCAGGCCGAGGGGCCGTGCTGGGCGGCAAAGCGTGCCGCAAAGGAATCGGGATCCTCGTTGATCAGGAAGGTGCAGTCGCCCTGGCGATAGGTGCTGATCGGGCGGGACTTGTGGCGCGCGACCTGCACGAAGCCCATTTTTCTGAAGTAGTCGTGCAGGTGCCCGGACTGACCGGCCGGCGCGGCGTATTCGACGAACTCGAAGCCGTCGATGCCCATGGGGTTCTCGAACGTGGCCGGCTTCATGCCGGCACCAGGATGCGCACTCATCGCGGTTCACCTTCTGATTTGCGGCGGTTGTGCCGCCGGGAAACCGTCTTTATAGTTTCAAGTGAAACCATTTGCAATGCACAATGCAGCAATGCCCGATCCCATCGCCATCGACTTCGCCCACTTTCTGCCCTATCGGCTCTCGGTGCTGTCCAACACCATCAGTCAGGACATCGCGACCGAGTACGAGGAACGCTTCAACCTGACGGTGACGCAGTGGCGGGTGATGGCCGCGCTCGGGCGTCACGCCGCGCTCGCCGCGCGCGACGTGGCGCAACATGCCGCGATGGACAAGGTCGCGATCAGCCGCGCGGTGGCGGGATTGGTCGAGCGCAAACTGGTATCGCGCAAGACCGCCACCCACGACCGGCGTGAATCGCGCTTGCGCCTGACCGCAGCGGGACGGCGGATTCACGACGAGATCGTGCCGCTGGCGCTGGAGCACGAGCGTCGCCTGCTGGAGCGCCTCGATGCGCAGGAGCAGCACTGGCTGATGCGCATTCTGGATGTGCTGCAACCGCCGTCGGAACCGGCAGGCGACTGAGGGCAGCACCTCAACCGGTGCCGTGCCGACAGTCGAACGGGTTCCTCATGCCCTTGCCGTCCGGCACCGGCTCCGCGATGCACGCAGATGATCGCCATCGCGGCGACATTCGATGCAGACCCGACGCCTCGTGCAAGACGCGACTCAAACCCTCACCCAGTCCAGACGAAAATCAACGCCGGCGGCTTCGATCAGGGTGCCGGCCGGGCAACGGGCATGCACCGCACGGGTGAAGACGGCGAAGCGGTCGGGGGCCAGGTCGATGTCGATCTCGATGCGGGTGTGGACGCTGCGAAAATAGGCCGGCACGCCGGGCGTGCCAAGGAAGCCGCGCAGGTCGAGACTGCCGGCGCTTGCCAGTTCGATCGATTTCAGCGCCGCACCGAATTCGGCCGCCACCACTTCGATCACCACCGCGAGGCAGCCATCGAGTCCGGCAAGGACGAGTTCGAGCGGATTGGGAGCACTGTCGTCACCGCCGAGGGCTTCGGGTTCGGCCACATGGATGTCGAACTGGCGGGCACGGGCATGGGTGCGGAGCCGGCCCTTCCAGCTCGCTTCGACGCGGATGTCGAGAAGTTCGGCCGGCGTGGCCGGGGCCGGGCGTTCGAGGACGACGGCGTTCATGGTGGCGCTCCTTGGTGGATGATCGAGAGAGGTGGATCGGGAGAACGATCGCGCGCCTCCCCTCGTCCGAGGAAAAGGAGCATTGCGCAGATCGGCAATGCGCTGACTCGGGCTTCCGGAAAGTCATGCAGGACGTCCCGCCGCACGGTCTCCTGCGCGGCGAAGCCATGGTAGGCAGCGAGTGGATGCGCAAACAATGTGCCGGCGATGGCGATTCGGCATCAGCACAAGGCTGGATGACATCAGCGCGTGTCGGAGATCGCGCCCTGCGGCTTGGCTACAGGTCCACGCGCATTTTGCGCCGTGGCCCGGTGCAGCACCATGGCACCTGCACATGGCGACCTGCACATGGGGCCATCGCGGCAAGGCGCTAAGCTTGCAGCTCGGAATCGTCCGGAGCGCACCATGATCCATCGTCTCGCCCTCGTCGCCACGCTTGTCCTGCTGCCCCTTGCCGCCTGGGCCACGGACGATGACTACTCCGCGAGCATCGAGGCCTGGCGTGCCCAGCGCTATGAAGCACTGCAGAAGCCCGATGGCTATCTCGGCTTCATCGGTTCGGGGCTGGTCTCACCCGGCGAGCATCGTGTCGGCTCGGCCAGCGACAACGACATCGTCCTGCCGCAGGGGCCGGAGCATCTGGGAACCCTGACACTCGCCGCCAACGGCACGGCGCAGTTCCGATCTGCGGCCGATGGTGCGGGTCGCATCGACGGTCAACCATTCGATCTGGTCACCCTGCACAACCAGCTCGAAGACGGTGGCCCGACGCGAATCGACTTCGGCAGCTCGTGGTTCTACCTCGTGCGTACGGGCGAACTCATCGGCTGGCGCCTGCGCGACGAAAATTCGCCCTTGCGCCTGAACTTCCACGGCATTCCGCACTTTGCGGTGGATCCGGCGTGGCGCATCCTCGCCGATTGGCAGCCCTTCGATCCGCCACGCACGCTCGAATACGTGACCGTGCTCGGCACGCCCGAGGAGGGTACGGTGTCGGGGCAGGCGGTGTTCGAGCACGATGGCCAGCGCTACACCCTGATGCCAACCGACGCGGACGGGCAGTTGTTCTTCGTCTTCGCCGACCGCACCTCGGGCAAGACGAGCTACGGCGCCGGCCGCTTCCTCTACGCCGACGCGCCCAAGGACGGCAAGGTCGTGCTCGACTTCAACCGCGCCTACAACCCGCCCTGCGCGCTGAATGGCCACGTCGTCTGCCCGACCGCACCGCCGGAAAATCGCCTGCGTCTCGCGGTCGAAGCCGGCGAAATGAAGCCGGACGCGCATTGAGCCGCATCCACACGCTGGCATTGACGAGCCTCGCCCCTACAATGGCGCGGCTTTCTCTCAGGTGATTCGCGTGCCGTCCACTCTCCGACCAAGCGCCGGAACACGCCGGTTCACGCCGACCCAGCTTTGGGGCGGCCTGCTGGCGATGGCGACGGCGATCTCGCTGCTGCTCTTCCTCGACCGCTACCTCGGACGACTGGGCAGCGATCGCGCCGCGGAATGGCTGCGCGTGTTGGTCGAGGAATCCAGCAGCACCTACATCGCCGCCCTGCTCGTGCCCGTGATGGTGCTGGCGACCCGCCGGCTGCCGCCATTCGGTGCGCAGTGGGCACGCAACCTGCCGCTGCACGTGCTGATCGCGCTCGCGGTCGGTTTTGCCCACACCACGGTCACCTACCTGCTGCGGCAGGCGCTGATCGGCTGGCCGGCGCTGCCGGGTGCGGGTGACTACAGCCTTTCCCTGCACCGTTACCTGCTGGCGCTGCCGACCGAGTTCATCGTCTATGCCGTGGTGGTGGCCCTGACCCTGGTGGTGGACCGCTATCGCGGCGCGCGCAATCGCGAACTGGAAGCAGTGGAACTGCGCGCCCAGCTCACCCAGGCGCAACTGCTGGCGTTGCAGCGCCAGCTCGAACCGCAGTTCCTCTTCGGCACGCTGCGCTCGATCGCGCAACTGGTGTACGCCAATCCCAAGGCGGCCGAGGAAATGATCGCGCGCATGACCGCCCTGCTGCGCCATTCCTTCAGCGGCGAGCAGTCGCACGAGACGACGCTGGAACACGAACTCCACGTGCTCGACCTGTATCTGGAGATCATGCGCCAGCGCTATGCCGAACGCCTGTTCGTGCAGGTCGACGCACCACGTGAACTGGCGCGCGCAACGCTGCCACGCTTTCTCCTCCAGCCACTGGTGGAAAACGCCCTGCGCAACGGCGACGACCCGAGCATGAGCCTCGTCGCGGCACGGGTCACGGTGCGCGCCGAGGACGGCGGTCTCGTCATCCGCATTCGCGACCACAGCCGCGGCATCGACCCGTCGCGCCACAGCATCGGCATCGTCAACGCCGCTGCGCGCATCGCCCAACTCTACGGCCCGGGTTACGGCCTGACGAGCGAGCCGACCGCCGAAGGCGTCGAAGTCACGGTGCGCCTGCCCTTGCGTCTGCCGCCGGGCTGACACCATGCGAGACTTGCGTGCGCATGCCCGGAGGGAAAGAATCTGCCTCCCTTTGTCACGCTTGCCCGTCGATGCACCCTTGCCTGCGCTGCGGTGCCTGCTGCACCCAATACCGGGTTGCCTTCCACTGGCTGGAACTTGATGCCGTCGTCGTTGGCGGCGTGCCCGCACACCTGACCGAGCCACTTGATCCGCACCGGGTCTGCATGCGCGGCACGCGCTCGAAGCCCGTGCGCTGCGTCGCACTCGATGCCGAAATCGGCGTGCGCTCGCGCTGCACCATCCATCCGAATCGTCCCTCGGTCTGCCGCGAGGTCGAAGCCTCGTGGGAGTTTGGTCGCGCCAGCCCGCAATGCGACACGGCTCGCATCGCCTGCGGCCTGCTTCCATTGACGCCGGCCGACTGGGCCTGGCGCGAGGCACCAGGCAACGATGCATCACACGCCGGTGACGATGACACCCCGTTCGATCATCCGACCGCGGCCTGAGTCGCGCCTCGACCACGGACACTGCGAGGTGTCCATGCCAGACTTGGCCCCGCAAACCCATTACCTTAGGAGCCTGTCGGGCTTTGGATGATCGGCCTGCACATTCGTCTGCGCGAAGGCAGTTTTTCCACCGATTTTTGCCCTGCAGTCCCACTACAGGTTGCAAATCGTCGAAAAACTGCCTTCGCGCAGCCAACTTTTCGGCTCGACCCCCAAAGCCCGACTGGCTCCCAGGACCAGGACATGATTCCGAATCGATCCCTGTTCGACCTCGACGGCCGCAGCGCCATCATCACCGGCGGCTCGCGTGGCCTCGGACTCCAGCTCGCCGAAGCGCTGGGCAGCTACGGTGCACGCCTGCTGCTGGTGGCGCGCAAGGCCGAGGAACTGGAAGCCGCCCGCGCGCATTTGCGCGCTCTCGGCATCGAAGCCGAGGTCGCCGTCGCGGACATCGCGCAAGCCGATCAGGCCGGGCGCCTGGTCGAACATGCGATGGCGACATTCGGGCAGATCGACATCCTCGTCAACAACGCCGGCACGAGCTGGGGTGCGCCGGCGGAAAGCCATCCGCTCGATGCCTGGGACAAGGTTTTCGATCTCAACGTGCGCGCGCTGTTCCTGCTCAGCCAGCAGGTCGCCGTGCGTTCGATGATCCCGCGCCGCCACGGGCGCATCCTCAACATCGCCTCGATCGCCGGCCTGCGCGGCAACCCGCCCGGCGCGATGCGCACGGCGGCCTACAACGCCTCCAAGGGCGCGGTCATCAACCTGACCCGAACCCTCGCCGGGGAGTGGGGCACGTACGGGATCACCGTGAATGCCCTGGCACCCGGCTTCTTTCCCTCGAAGATGAGCGCAGCGCTGATCAAGCGTCTCGGCGAGAAGGCCTTGATCGGCAACGCGCCGCTGGCGCGGCTGGGTGGCAACGAGGACCTCAAGGGTCCGGCCCTGTTGTTCTGCTCCGAAGCCGGTGCCTTCCTCACCGGCCAGGTGCTCGCCGTCGATGGCGGCTGGTCGGCGGTCTGAACGATGCCGCGTCGGATCAAGAATCTCGCCGAACTCGGCACACTCGTCGGTGAGGATGTCGCGGTGAGCGACTGGCGGGTGGTGCCGCAGCAGGACATCGACGCCTTCGCCCTGGGTACGGGCGATCACCAGTGGATCCATGTCGATCCCGAACGGGCACGCCACGAATCCCCGTTCGGGACCACCATCGCGCACGGCTTCCTCACCCTGTCGATGCTGCCGCGCCTGATGGCCGACAGCATCGAGGTCGGCGGCATCGCACTGGCGATCAACTACGGCATCGACCGCATGCGCCTGCCGGCACCCGTGCCCTCGGGCAGTCGCGTGCGGGCACGCTTCCACCTGCAGTCGCTGCGCAATCTGGGCAAGGCCGCGCAGGCAACCTGGTCGTGCACGGTGGAATGCGAAGGTGCGGCGCGGCCGGTGTGCGTGGCGGAATGGTTGATCCACTACGTCCCGACCCCGGCACCTTAGGATGCAGGCAGCACCCGCGCGGATCAGCTCGCAGTCGCGGCACCGGGGCTGATGCGGGCAGGCAAACACGGCTCCCGGATCCTTTCACGTGGCCCTGCCGACAGCACCATGCCTGTGCCCCGGCTTGCCTGTGTCCCGGCCTGCAATGGACGACCTCGGCGCGATGCGCTACAACGCTGGCGCATCGTCTTCCGGCGGGTCCTGCATCAGCGGAAAAAGCGCACGCCTCGACACCCGTTCCTGGCACGCCTCGGTCGCACCATCACAGTCGATGTCCAGTCCGAGGTCATGGATCAAACCGTCCGTCAGGTTGTAGATCCAGCCATGCACACTCAGGGTCTGGCCACGCCACCACGCATCGCGCACGACCGTCGAACGGCAGACGTTGATGGCCTGCTCGACCACGTTGAGCTCGCAGAGGCGATCCAGCCTGGCCTCCGCATCGGGAAGTCCATCCAGCTCGCAGGCATGGCGCTTGCGCACATCATCGATATGCCGCAACCAGTTGTCGACAAGGCCCAGTCGCTTGCGTTCGAGTACGGCTCGCACGCCGCCGCAACCGTAATGCCCGACCACGAGAATGTGCCTGACCTTGAGGACATCGACGGCATACTGGATCACACTGAGCGCATTGAGATCGGTGTGCACCACCAGGTTGCCGATGTTGCGATGCACGAACATTTCGCCGGGTGCGGTGTTGATGATCTTGCTGGCTGGCGTGCGCGCATCGGAACAACCGACCCACAGGTATCGCGGCGTCTGCTGTTCGGCAGAACGCTCGAAAAACTCGGGATCATCGGTCTGCACCCGCGCTGCCCATGCCCGGTTGCGCTCGAGGAGGGAATCGTATTCGGGGTCTGGCTTGCTCATGCGGGTGCCTTGGTGGTGCGTGACGACCTGAGGTTTCGACAAACGGCAACTGGATACACGTCCACGCTGCGCAAGGCAAGTGACCGGACACGCATCGACACGCGGGCCGCATCCCGCATGCCGCGATGAGGTCTGACCCACGCCCGCCGGAGGATCGCACCCGGCCATGGGTCGAGCGCATGGGCACCGAGCGCATGAGCAAGGTGCCAAGGGCTTGGCGGTGAATTAGGATGCCATCGCCTGTTCCGCGACACACGAGCCCTGCCGATGCCCCTGTCCTCCATCGATTCCGCTCTGGCTGCACGCATCGATCCAGCGGTCGTGGATGGGTATCGGACCTTCTCGCGCCTGGTCGGATGGATCACGCTGGCTGTCGCGAGCGTCTGCCTGATCGGCTGGCTGATCGATTCCGTGGCGATCGCCTCGCTGCTGTTGCATCTGCACCCGATGCACGGCTGGACCGCGATCGGTTTCATCCTCGCCTCGGTTTCTCTGCTCGCGGCGCACCGCAGTGGCAGTGGAACCCGTCCCGTGTGCCTGAGCGGCGCGGCACTGCTGTTCCTGCTCGGCAGCGGCAACCTCGCCGACCAGTTCGGCCTGGTCGATCTTGGCCTGGGACGCTGGCAACTGTCTGATCCCAATGGAGCTCACACCGCGCGCATGCCGGCGATGACCAGCGTCGTGATGGTGCTCCTGAGCCTGCGCATGCTGGCGTTCTGCCGCTGGCGCAACCATGCGATCGGCGACGTGTTCTCGGTCGCAGCGCTGGGGGCCAGCATGATCGCCCTGGCCGCGCTCGGCGTCGCCTTCGCCCAGGGTGAAGGCGGCACCCTCAGTCCGGCGACGACAACTGCGGCTGCGCTGCTGTTCCTCAACGCCATTGCCTGGATCGGGATCTGGCCGGTGACACCGCTCTCGCTCGTATCGGTGGCACGCGGCCCCGGTGGCATCATGTCGCGCCGCCTGCTCCTGCCGGCGCTGCTCCTGCCCCTGCTCTACGCCTGGCTGGTGCAATTGGCGCGTGGCCTGCACGGCATCGACGACGACGCACTGATCTCGCTGACTGCAGCCTTCACCGGCGGCAGTGTCGCCCTGCTGGTCTGGCGGGCGGCGACGCTGAGCGAACGCATCGACGCTCAGCACAGCAAGATGCGGGATCTCAGCGCCGCGGCGCTGACCGACGCCCTGAGCGGCCTGCCCAACCGTCGCAGCTTCGATGAAACCCTGGAACGCATGTTGCGCCGACGCCGCGAGCAGGACCGCAACTTCTCCCTGCTGATGCTCGACCTGGACAAATTCAAGGCCTACAACGACGACTTCGGTCATCCCGCCGGCGACGAGGTGCTGCGCCAGGTCGGCGCCCTGCTGCGTCAGTGCCTGCGACCGGGCGACCACGCGGCACGCTACGGCGGTGAGGAATTCGCCGTGCTCCTCGGCGAAACCACCGAGGCCGGCGGCCGCCAGGTCGGTGAGCGCATCCGCGCGGCGTTTGCCGAAAACGACTGGCCGCTGCGCAAGGTCAGCGCCAGCATCGGCGTCGCCCAGGCCCAGCGCGAGGATCGGGCCGCGGCCCTGATCGAGCGTGCCGACGCGGCGCTGTACGAAGCCAAGCGCCTCGGCCGCAACCGCGTCGTCACCGCCGGCTCACTGGTGGACACGACGCCGAACGACTAGGGGTCTGTTGGACTTTGGGGGTCGAGACGAAATTTGGCTGCGCGAGGGCAGTCGCAGGTCGGTTCAAGCCGCAACGCGGCGGAACCGACGTTTCGGTCGGGCAGGGCCAGGAGCCTGTCCTGCACTCAATGCGGATTTTCCGCCAGCGCCGCACGTACCTGATCGTGCCGGGCGCGGATCTGCACATCGGGCTCCGCGCCGAGCAGGCTGACCACCACGATCGCCACGATCGCGGCGATGAAACCGGGCACCATCTCATACAGCGCGCTGCCGGTCTGTTTCCACGCCACCACCACCACCGCACCGACGAGCATCCCCGCCAGCGCACCGTTGCGGGTCATGCGCTTCCAGCGCAGTGACATCAGCACCACCGGACCGAAGGCCGCGCCAAAGCCGGCCCAGGCATAGGCCACCATCGCGAGTACGCGGCTCTCGGGATCACGCGCCAGCCACAGTGCGAGCACGGCCACCGCAAGCACCATCGCGCGCCCGAGCCAGACCAGCTCCCGATGGCTCGCCTTGGGGCGCAACAGGCCACGATAGAAATCCTCGGTCAGCGCGCTCGAGCACACCAGCAACTGGCATGACAGCGTGCTCATGATTGCCGCCAGGATGGCCGAGAGCAGCACCCCGGCGATCCACGGATTGAACAGCAGCGTCGCCAATTCGATGAACACCCGCTCCGGATTGGCCGTGACCGCACCGGCAACCTCGGGGTGGGCGGCAAACCAGGCGATGCCGAAGAAACCGGTGCTCACCGAGCCGAGCAGGCAGAGCGCCATCCAGGTCATGCCGATGCGCCGCGCCGGCCGGATCGTGTGCAACCCCTCCGCCGCCATGAAGCGGGCCAGGATGTGCGGTTGACCGAAATAGCCAAGACCCCAGGCCGCGGTCGAGATCACCGCGATCACCCCGCCCGCACCGACCCATTGCAGACGCGCGGGATCGACGTGCTCGATCAAGCCGATGCTGGCACCCAGCCCGCCATTGCCGAGCACCACCACGATCGGCACCAGCAGCAGGGCGAAGATCATCAACGTCGCCTGCACCATGTCGGTCCAGCTCACCGCGAGGAAACCGCCGAGGAAGGTGTACAGCACCGTCACCGCCGCACCCCACCACAACGCCTTTTCGTAAGGCAGGTGGAAGATGCTCTCGAACAGGCGCGCGCCGGCGACGATGCCCGAGGCACTGTAGATCGCGAAGAACAACAGGATCACCAACGCCGCGCACACCCGCAGCACCCTGCTGCGATCGTTGAAACGGTGGGTGAAATAATCCGGCAGCGTGAGCGCGTTGTTGCAGCGTTCGGTGTACAGCCGCAACGGCCCGGCGACGAAATACCAGTTGCACCAGGCCCCGATCACCAGCCCGACGACGATCCACGCCTCCGACAGGCCGACCAGATACAGCCCGCCCGGCAAACCCATCAACAACCAGCCGCTCATGTCCGAAGCGCCCGCCGACAGCGCCGTGACATAGCTGCCGAGCGAGCGTCCGCCGAGGATGTAGTCATCGAAACTGCGGGTGGAGAACCACGCCCAGAAGCCGATCCCGAGCATCAGCACGAGATAGGCGATGAAGGTGATCAGCAGCGGTGTATCGGCGTGCATGCAGCCATCCCGGAGCGTGGACACTGGTGGCGCAGGATACCCGAGTCGCAGGGATACGCTGGCGCAATCCTGAAGCACCCCTGCATCGGGCCGCACGGTCAGGGGTATTTGGGCACGTCGTCATTGCGAAACACCGAAGGCAGCGTGGCAATCCGGGGACCACGTCAAAATCAAATGCCTGGATTGCTTCGCTGCGCTCGCAATGACAAAGTTCCGGCTCATTCAAACCTTCCCGTCATGTCGAAGCGCCGATACCCGATGGCCTCGGCCAGGTGCGCGGTGGCAATGCGTTCGCAGCCGGCAAGATCGGCGATGCTGCGTGCCACGCGCAGGATGCGCTGGCTGGCGCGGGCGGAAAGGTGCATGCGGTCGATCGCGCGTTCGAGCAAGGCACGATCGGCGGGAGCCAGGACACAATCGCGCTCGGTCAGGGCCTGCGGCAGGGCGGCATTGACGATGCCGGCGCGCTGCATCTGGCGGCGTCGTGCGGTCTCGACCCGAGTGCGCACCATCGCGCTGGTTTCACCACGTGCGCCATCGGGACGCAGGTCGGCGGCCGGAATCCGTGGCACCTCGATCTGGATGTCGATGCGATCGAGCAGCGGCCCGGAGATGCGCCCGCGATAACGCGCGACCTGCTCGCGGCTGCAATGGCAACGCCCGGCAGGATCACCGGCCCAGCCGCAGGGGCAGGGATTCATCGCGGTGACGAACTGGAAGCGGGCGGGAAACTCGGCCTGGCGCGCGGCGCGGGAGATCACGATGCGCCCGGATTCCAGCGGTTCGCGCAGCACTTCCAGGGTCTGGCGCTGCCATTCGGGCAGTTCGTCGAGAAACAGCACGCCGTGGTGGGCGAGACTGATTTCGCCCGGGCGCAGCGCCGCCGCACCGCCGCCGGTGAGTGCGATCGCGGTGGCCGTGTGGTGCGGCGCACGGAAGGCGGGACGGCGCCAGTGCCGCGGATCGAAGGCTCGCCCGCAAAGCGAGGCAAGTGCGGCGCATTCGAGCGCCGCAGCATCATCCAGCGCCGGCAGCAGCGTCGGAAGCCGTTGTGCCAGCATCGACTTGCCGCTGCCGGGAGGTCCGATCATCAGCAGGTTGTGGCCGCCCGCGGCCGCGACTTCGAGCGCACGCCGGGCCTGCGGCTGGCCGCGCACGTCGGCCAGATCGGGAGCCTCGGCCGCCGCGTCGGACGCCTCTTCGATCGTCGCAACCGGCCCCGGCAGCTCGCGCTGCCTGCGCAGCAGGGCGCAGACCTCCAGCAGGGTACGTGCGAAGCGGCTGCCCGGATGTTGCGCCAGCGATGCCTCGCTGCGATTTTCAAGCGGCAGGACGATGTCGCGGCCGGCCCGCGCCGCGGCCAGCACGACCGGCAAGGCGCCCTCGATCGGGCGCAACTCGCCGGTGAGCGCAAGTTCGCCATGGAACTCGACGCCGGCGAGCGCCTCGCGCGGCAGTTGCCCTGACGCGGCCAGGATGCCGAGCGCGATCGGCAGGTCGAAGCGGCTGCCATCCTTGGGCACATCCGCCGGCGCGAGATTGATGGTGATGCGCCGCTGCGGCAGCTCCAATTGCGAACATTGCAGGGCGGCGCGGACCCGGTCCCGGCTCTCGCGTACCGCGGCATCGGGCAGACCCACGATCGAGACGGCCGGCAGGCCACCGGCAAGATGCACCTCGACCCGGACTTCGGGCGCCTGCATGCCGGACTGGGCGCGGGTGTGGACAAGGGCGAGCGACATGGCAGGAATCCGGGCAAGCCGCCGGCGGCGCGGGCATCAGGCCCACGGGCATGCGGGTGGAACGGGAAATGGATCAGCGCGTCGCGCTGGTGTCCGGGGCCGGGTGTTCGGCGAGGGCACGTTCGAGCGCTTCGAGCTTCTCGCGGGTCCGCGCCAGCACCGCACGCTGCACCTCGAACTCCTCGCGCGTGACCAGATCCAGGCGTTGCAGCCCGGCCTGGAGCGCGGCGCGAAAGTTCTGTTCGAGGTCGGCACGTGCCTCGGACAGGCCCGGCGGCAGCAATCCGCCGAGTCGGCGGGCGAGGTCATCGACCAGTTGCAGATTGATCATCGGAAGGATTCCTTGCTGGACCTGGTGGCATCCTGCCACGCCGGCTGGATTGCCGCAGCCGGAGGAGGCACTAAAATCAACTGCGAATTATCCTAGATCCCGACTCCGGGGAGAAAATGCATGAAAATGGTCATGGCGATCATCAAGCCGTTCAAGCTGGACGATGTGCGCGAGGCGCTGTCGGAGGTGGGTGTCACCGGTGTGACCGTGACCGAGGTCAAGGGCTTCGGCCGGCAGAAGGGCCATACCGAGCTTTACCGCGGTGCCGAATACGTGGTCGATTTCCTGCCCAAGATGAAGGTCGAGGTCGCGGTCACCGACGACCAGGTGGAGCGGGTGGTCGATGCGATCCAGCGTGCCGCCAACAGCGGCAAGATCGGTGACGGCAAGATCTTCGTCTCGACGCTGGAACAGGTGATCCGCATCCGCACGGGCGAACTGGACGCCGACGCGCTTTGACGACACGCCACAGCCGGCATCGCGGCAATGGCCGGCCGCGCAGGCATTCCGGAGCTGATCGATGATCCTGTTGCTGTCGCTGGTGCCGCTTGCCGTGCTCGGCTGGGCACTGCTCGTGTTCAACCGGCTGGTGCGCCTGCGCAACCAGGTACGCAACGCCTGGGCCGACATCGACGTGCAACTGGAACGACGCCACGATCTCGTGCCGCAACTGGTGGCCACGGTGCAGGGCTATGCCCGACACGAACAGGCCACCTTGCAGGCCGTGGCCGAACTGCGGGTCAATGCGATGGCGCTCACCAACCCGGCACGACTGGGGCCGGTGGAACTGGAACTGGGCCAGGCGGTCGGGCGCCTGCTGGCGCTGCACGAGGCCTATCCCGACCTCAAGGCCAATGCCAACTTCGCGCAACTGCAGCGTGACCTGGTCGATGTCGAGGACCAGTTGCAGTATGCGCGGCGCTTCTACAACGGCGCGGTGCGCGACCTCAACGACGCAATTCAGCGCGCCCCCGACCTGGTCATTGCGCGCAGCTTCGGCTTCCATGCCGGGGAGTTCTTCCAGGCCGAAGCGCAGGCGCGGCCGGCACCGCTCGTGCAACTGCCCTGAGCCATCGCGGCACACGCCGGGCCGCGAGGTCGATCTTCAGACGCGCGGCTCGCGCAGGAAGCGGGCGATCGAGGGCGCCGGCTGGCTCGGCGCGAACTCCGCAGCAATGTCGACGAAGCCACGCATCAGCGCGATCTCGGCCGGACGCCGGTTGATTGCGTCACGCAAACCCGGATCGGCACCGGCCGCGAGCAGGCGTCGCACCACCCGGCCAAGGCCGTGCAAGGCGGCAAGGTGCAGGGCACCAAAACCGCGTCGTTCGCGCTGGCCGAGATCGACGCCACGGCGCAACAGCACTTCGAGCTGGGCGAGGATCACGTCCTCGTGGCACGGCGTGCCGGGCTCGAAACTGGCACCCAGAAGCAGCAGCAAGGGCGTTTCCTCGACCGCGTTGACGACATCGGCCTCGGCTCCGGCCGCGAGCAGGGCTTCCCAGGCGGCGACCGCCGCTGTCGCCAGCGTGGCGCCGAAGCCGAACTGCGCAAGGGCATGCAAGGCCGCGCCGCCGTGGTCGTCGCGCGCCTGCGCATCGGCGCCCTGTGCGAGCAGGATGCCGATGGCGTCCTGCTGGCCGAGTGCCGCCGCGATCATCAACGGCGTGATGCCGCCGGGCAGGCGCTGGCCCGGATCGACGCCGTGCCCGGCCAGCAGGCGCACGATCTCGATGCGATCGGCGGTGAGCGCGACACTCAGGCAGGTCGCACCCGAGTGCGCGGCACGGGAGACATCGGCACCCCGTTCGAGGAGCTTGCGCGCCAACTCGACATGGCCGCCGCCACAGGCGCGCAGCAGCGCCGTGCAGCCCTGCGCATCGACGCCATCGAGCCCGAGGCCAAGATCGAGCAGGCGCTCGACCGCCTCGACATCACCCTGGCGCGCGGCCGCGCTGACATCGGCATCGCGCAAGGGTCGACGCGGCAGGCGCCAGCTCGACCAGCCCAGCCAGCGCGTCAGGTTGGCACGTCCCAGGGCAAGCGCCAGGCCTTGTGCGGTCTGGCCATCGACCGCACGCGCGGCCGGCTGTGCGCCCTGCAACAGCAGACCACGCACCATCGCCTCGTCATCGAGCTGGCAGGCCAGCATCAGGGCACTGGTGCCGGCGGCATCGCGGCTCTCGGGATCAACGCCGCGTGCCAGCAGCGCGCGCACCAGGTCGTGCCAGCGCAGGCGCAAGGCCTGATGCAGCGGCGGCGCGCCATGGTCGGCAGCGAAGACATCGGCACCGCGTTCCAGCAAGGCGATGGCGAGGCGCTCGGCGTCGGGACCGGCGCCGGTGTGCAACAGTGCGGCATCGAGATAACGTGCCAGGCTGCCCCGCCCACACGGTTGTGCGCCGCGTTCGAGCAGTGCGCGTTGCGCCGGATTCGCGGTCGGCCCGAGCGCGAGCAGCTGGCGCAACAGCAGCGTGCCTTCGCCATCGACGGCTTCGGGATCGAGCGTGGCGGCAAGGACGCAGGCACCGCCACGTTGCAGGCGCGGCGCCAGTTCGAGCAACAGCGTGGCGCATTCGTCCGGCGTTGCCGCCACCTGCTGCACCAGTTCACGCGCCGCCGCAAGGCTGCCACGCTCCAGTGCCAGGCGCAGGCGCATCAGTGGCGGGGTATCCTGCACGCCCTCCTCGTCTTCGGACAGGCAGGCGGGCAGCACGTAGCCGGGATCGAGCAGGGCGACATGCGCCCAGCGCCCCGCTGCCACTGCATGATCGATGGCGCGACGACCATCATTCGCCGGCTGGCGTGGGTCGGCGCCGAGCTCAAGCAGAGCCTCGACCGTGGCACTGTTGCACGCCGCACTCTGACAGGCGATGGCAAGCGCGTTGCGTCCACTCTGGTCGCGGGCCGTGGCATCCACGCCGTGTGCGGCGAGTCGGCGCACGCACTCGACCGCGCCGGCGCGCGCGGCTTCGAGCAGGGGCGTGACGCCTTGCTCGTCGGGCAGATCGGGATTGGCGCGGGCCGCGAGCAGGGCATCGACGATGTGGGCATTGCCTTGCAGGCAGGCCGCGTGCAGGGCGGTGCGCCCGAGCCGGCCATGTGCATCGACCCTGGCCTTGCGCCGCAGCAGCAGGCCCACCGCCTGCGCATCGTCGCTGCCACCCGCGGCGGCCAGCAACAGGGCCGGTTCGGCACCGGCCAGCTCGCACTGGGCGCGGCGATCCAGCAGGAACCGCATGAGGTCGAGATTGCCGAGGCCGGCGGCAATCCCGAGCGGTGTCGCACCCTGCGCATCGGGCAGGTCGAGCAAGGCGCCAGCGTCGAGCAGCAGGGCCGCGATGGCCGGGTCGGCGGAACGCGCCGCGGCGTGCAGGGCGGTCTGTCCATTGCCATCGCTCGCGCGCGGATCGGCACCGTTCGCGAGCAGCATCAGAACCGCATCGGGACGCCCGTGGTAGCTGTCGCGCACCGCCGCCAGCAGCGGCGTGAGTCCGGCGCGAGCGCGATTGACGTCGACGCCGGCCGCAATCAGGGCACGCAACAGGCGCAGATCGGGCTGCACCGCAGCGAGCATCGCGAGGCTGCGCTGGTCGCGGCCACCGGGCGCCGGCAACGCATGTGCATTGGCGCCGGCATCGAGCAGGGCCAGGGCCTCATCGACCTGGCCGGCGCGCGCGGCGGCGTACAGTGCGGCGTCGAGATCCACCACTGCGGCACGCCGGCCGGGCGTCGCCACGGCATGCGCGGCAAGGGCATCGGCGATGCGCTGGCGCGCCTGGTCGAGTTGCCGGCGTGAAGCCGCCAGCACCGCGATCGCCAACAGTGGCGCCAGCACGGCCGCGTGCAACAGCAGCACGGGTGCGTGCAGACTGGCCGGCCAGAGCGGAGTCAAGGCACAGGCAAGGCTCAGGAGCATGAGCAACAGCAGGCTCGTGGCGGCAAGCCAGGCCGACGCGCCGAGCGTTGCCTCCTCGCCCAGGGCGCGGCGACGCGACGCGAGCGCTGCGTCATCCTCCTCCAGCAACAGGGCCGGCGTGATCGCATGGTGCCACGCGAACACCCATGCCAAACCCACCAGCACGCCGATGCCCAGCACCGTCGACAGGTCGCCACCGGCACGCAGGCGCACTACCGGGAGATACAGCGCAGCCCCGAGGAGCAAGGTGAATCCGAACGCCAGCCAGATCCCGGCGCGCAATTGCGCAGCCAGCACCCGACCAAGGCGCGCAGCCTTGGGCAGATCGAGCCAGACCGCCGCCGCGACCAGATACAGGGGCAAGGCCAGCACCGGTCCGGGCGCGAACAGCGGATGGCTCGGCCACAGCGCCGAGAGCACCAGCGCCAACGGCAGCAGGAAGCCGCCAAGACGCATCAGCAGGCCGACCCGTGCCGGGGCAGCAGCCGCGCTCATGTCTCCTCCTCCACGGCCGGTGGCAATTGCAGGAAGTAGCCCGTTTGCGCGAGTGCGGCGAGCACGGTACTGGCTTCGACCCGTGCCAGGCGACGTTGCGGATCAAGCTCGAATTCGAGTGCGCGCTCCAACTCGCCCAGATGCTGGCGCAAGGCCTCGGGCAGCGCCGCGAAGGCGTCCTTTTCGGCCAGGTAGACGTAGGTGTCCGGACGTTTGCGGCTTTTGTAGACGTGGCAACGCATGGAGGCGGGAGCGAACCCCGAGGGATGGCGCGTGCAGCATAGCGGCCTGCGCCGTCGGGGTGAACGGCCCGATGCGCCGGCGGTGCCGCAGGCCCGTCGCACGGCGTTCAGTCGCAGACCTGGTTGCGGCCACCCTGCTTGGCCCGATACATCGCGTCGTCGGCCGCGCGCAGCAGCGCCTGGGCGTCTTCCGGTGTGTCCAGCACGCGCTCGGCGATGCCGATGCTGACCGTCAGCGGATGCGTCATGCCGTGCCCGTCCCGGCCACTCACCGAACCCGTTGCCACGCTTGCACGAATGCACTCGGCCACCCGTCGCGCCTGTTCCAGCGACAGTCCCGGCATCAGGCAGACGAATTCCTCGCCGCCGTGGCGCGTGATCAGGCCAGCCTCGGGCACGCAGCCGCCCAAGGCCGAGGCGACGCGGCACAGCGCCTCGTCGCCGGCATCGTGACCGTGCTCATCATTGAAACGCTTGAAATGGTCGACATCGACGAAGGCCAGCGCGCAGGGCTCTCCGGTGCGCCGCACAACGATCTCGTCCAACGCCTCGTGCAGCTTGCGTCGGTTGCCGATGCCGGTGAGTGGATCCTGCAGGGCAAGATCGACCAGCCGCGCATTGGCTGCATGGAGCGCGCCGGTGCGCTCGGCCACCAGTGCTTCCAGTTGACGCTGGCGCGCCTTCAGCGCGCGGATGCGCCATTCCAGGATCAGATAAATCAGGCTGATGAGCGCAACCACGAGGCCCGATCGCGCCCACAGCGTCTGCCACCAGGCCGGCTGCACCCGGATCGACAGTGCAACAGGCTCGCTGGCATTGCCGGCGTAGTCGCGTGCCTCGATCTGCAGGCTGTAGCTGCCGGGTGGCAGGCGTTCGAGCACACGCTGGTTCTGGTGCGTCCACGGGGTGAAACCGTGCTCGTCGCCGACCAGCCGGGTACGGAACTCGCTCTGGTCCTCGTTCAACCAGGACAACAGGGCGTAGCGGACCATGAGGCTGTTGCGTCCCGGCGCGAGCGTGACGGTATCCGGCGACAGGATGGTCTCGCCGCTGCGCACCTCGGTGACGCGCAGCGGCTTGGCCTCCTGATCGGCGTGCTCGCGCGCCGGGTCGTACATGCCGAGGCCACCGAGCGTCCCGACCCAGAAGCGGTCGTGCGCATCCAGCCATTGCGCATTGATGTTGCACTCGTCGTGCGGCATGCCATCGCGCCGGGTGAACACGCGCGAGGCGTAGCCCGTCGCCGTCGGCTCCAGTTGCTGCACGCCGTTGTTGGTGCACAGGTAAAGCCGGCCGCGGGAATCGCGTTCGACGCCGTAGACCACCGGATCGGGTGGTGCCGGCAGATCGTTAGGCAAACGCCTGGGATGCAGCGGATCGGACACGTCGACGCGCACGATGCCGTGCATCGCGCCGAGCCAGAGCACCGGGGTCGGGTCGGCGATGAGCTTCAGACCCATCAGGTCGCCGTCGGGCAGGTCGAGACCCTCGTTCACCACCTCCAGCGTGCGGCCGTCGTAACGCAGCAAGCCATGCGTGCCGCTGGCCCACAGCCACGAGCGGCCAGTCGCGTCGATCTGTTCCACCACGCCATCGACGTCCCACTTCGCCGCCGCGCCGAGCGGTGGGATCGACGCCCATTGACCGCCACGCAGACGGTACAGGCCGGACGCACGGGTTCCGACCCAAAGTTCGTGCGCACCCTCGAATTCGCGTCCGATGAGGACATCGGCCGACTCGCCCGGTGCCCGTTGCCATGGAATCGGCACCGCTTCGAGCCGCTCCTGCGCGGTGAACCTGAGCAGATCGCCGCCGCGCGTGCCGACCCACAGGCTGTCCTGCCCCCGGGCGTCGGCTGCACGGGCGATCATGCGCACCGATGGACTGGGCAGGCCATCGGCAAGCCCGAACATGCGCCAGCGGCCCTGCTGATAGCGTCCGAGCCCCTCGCCGCTCGCGCCGACCCAGAGGCGGTCACCGCCCGCGCCGTCGTCTTCGACCCGGACCGCGAACACGCCGCTGGCGCGCATGCCGAGCAGGGACACGATCTGCCAGGCACCGGCCTCGGGCACGGTGCGCGCGATGCCGTTCTCGGTCGCGAGCCACAGCACCTGAGTACCGCCGGGGCTGCGCCAGACGTGCAGTGCACGAATCACGTCCGAGGGCAGGCCGTAGGAACGATCGAAGACGCGCGTCGCCTCGCCGTGGATCTGCACCAGGCCGGCACGCGATCCGGCCCAGACGACGGCTTCACCATCGGCACCGACCGTTTCCGCCAGGGCATAGAACTCGTCCGAGCCGACGCGGCCGGAAGCCCGATTCCAGACCTGCACGCCGGTCTCGTCGATGCGCCACAGGCCCTGTCCGAAGGTCGCGACCCACACCTGCTCGCGCCCGCCACGGCGAGTCACGAGCAGGTCGTTGACCTGCGAAACCGCGAAGCCCGGAGCGCGGAACACCTGCCAATGGGAATCTCCCTCGCGATACCACAGACCCTGGTTGTAGCTGCCAACCCAGATCCGCCTCCCGCCTTGCGTCGTGTGCGTCTGCGCCAGCGCCATCAGCGACGCCGGCAGGTCTTTGGCATCGGGCGCCGGAACCCAGGCCGCACCCTGCTTGCGCATCAGGCCCGATCCATACGTCACCGCCCACACGGTGCCTGCACCGTCTTCGTCGAGGGTTTCGACCACGCGTCGCGGGCTGAGGGTTTCCGTTCCCGGTTCGAACCGCCAGCGCCCGCCATGCAGGCGGGCGATGCCGCGGTCATGGAATGCCACCCACAGATCGCCATCGTGCGTGCTCATGAGGTCGCCAAGGATGCCTTGCGGCGCAAGCGCGCCCGCGCTGTCCCAGCGATCCGCATCGTAGCGGTAGAGGCCTTCGGCCGAGGCCGCCCAGGTGAACCCCTGCGCGTCGACGGCAATGCTCGCCATCACCGAACTGGGCAGACCATCGCGGGCGGTGAACGCGGCAAACGTCGGCGCACCCAACTCGGACAGGTCATCCGGTGCGGCCTGAACCACGGCAATGCCAGCCAGCAGCACGGCCAGTCCGGCGACAAACCCGATCATCCGCCCCCTGATTGCCCCGATGCCACGCAACTGCGATCCCCTCGAACGCCGCGTCAGGCCAGATTATGCCCGTGTCGCATCGCATTCCCAATCGCTCGGCGACGACGGCCGTCAACACGGCAGACAAGCCGAGCGACCTGCGCCGTTCGTCATCCCACCCCGGCCATCAAGGCCTCGATCGCGTCCGGATCGCGCGGCACGCCGTCACTGAGCAGCTTCACGCCCTGGCGCGTCACGATCACGTCATCCTCGATGCGGATGCCGATGCCACGCCATTTCGCCGCCACGCCCGGCGCGTCCGGCGCGATGTACAGGCCCGGCTCGATGGTGAACGCCATGTCCGGTTCGAGCTGACGGAAGGCTTCGCCGACGCGGTAGTCGCCGACATCGTGCACGTCCAGTCCGAGCCAGTGGCCGGTGCGGTGCATGTAGAAGCGCCGATAGGACTGTTCCCTGAGACACTGCCTGAGACTGCCCTTGAGCAGACCCAGACGCAACAAGCCCTCGGCCAGCACCTCGACCGCGGCCTCGTGCGGGGCATTCCACGAAACCCCGGGACGGACGGCGGCACAGGCGGCGCGGTTGGCCGCCAGCACCAGCTCGTACAGGGTGCGCTGCGGCGTGCTGAATCGCCCGTTCACCGGGAAGCTGCGGCTGATGTCGGAGGCATAGCCCTGCACCTCGGCGCCGGCGTCGATCAGCAGCAGGTCGCCATCGAGCATCCGCGCACGGTTGCTGCGGTAATGCAGGATGCAGGCGTTGGCACCGGACGCCACGATCGGCTCGTAGGACGGCACCGCATCATGGCGACGAAAGCGATAGACCAGTTCGGCCTCGACCTCGTATTCGTGCATGCCCGGACGGACTGCGCGCATTGCATCGACGTGCGCCAGGGCCGCGACCCGCGCCGCCTCCGCCATCAGGCGTCGTTCCGACGGACTCTTGAACACGCGCAGGTCATGCAGCAGGTGGCCAAGCTCCTGGAACTCGTGCGGCGCTGCGGCGCCGGCGCGCGAGGCGGCACGCGCACGCTTGACCCAGCCGATCAGGGTCAGATCGAAATCGGCATCGCGTCCGAAGTGGTGGTAGACCCGATTCCGGCCCTCGATCAGGTGCGGCAGGATTTCGTCCATGTCGCCGATCGGGTAGGCATCGTCCAGGCCAAGCACATCGACCGCATCCTCGGGGCCGAGGCGCGCACCATCCCAGGCTTCACGCTCGCGGTCGCGCTCGCGGCAGAACAGCAGGGCCTCGCCCGCGGCCCGCCCCGGCACCAGCACCAGCACCGCCTCGGGCTCGCCAAAGCCGCTCAGGTACCAGAAATCGCTGTCCTGCCGATAGGGATGGTGGGTGTCGTTGCTGCGCACCCGCACCGGTGCGGCCGGCACCACGAGGATCGCATCCGCTCCGGCCATGCGCATCAACTGGCGCCGCCGTCGCGCGAATTCCGCGATCCCGATGCCTGCCACGTTCATGCCAGCACCCCGGCGCGGGTGAAACCTCCGGAAGACTGCGCGGCGAGGGCCGTGCCGTGCGCTTCAGGCAAACCGGATCGGCTGAAAACAGGGGCATCCGCCGAACCCGATGCGCGTGGGTCGCGCGCCGTGCGCACGCGGCGGCATTCAGCATCGTTCGCGCTGGAACGAGGCGCGTCCAACGGCTCTCAGTGCAGGCGTCCGGACGGGCGGTCGGCGCGCGCGCGGTCGGCATGGATCAGCAGCGCCGCGACCCGTGCGAACTCGACGATCTCTGCCAGCGCCTGCTCGTCCTGGTCGTCCTCGTCGAGCACGAAGGCGGCGATCCCGGCCAGATCCTGGAAGGCTTCCTCCGCATCCTCGGACAAGGCCGCAGCCTCGGGCGCAAGCACGAAACCGGCAAGAAAACCGCGGCACCAGGCAAACAGCGCATCGGCACGCGCCAGCAGTGGCTCATCGTCATCGGGCAGCAGCAATTCGAAGCCGAACTGCGGATCGGCAAGGCCGGCGATGCTGGCAAGACGCAGGTCATCGAGCACCTCGCCCGAGCCAATGGCATCGCGCGGAATCTCGACGTGAAGCAGCTCCGGCCAGTTGTTCCCGGCCAGCTCGCCGGCGGCGGCGATGAATCCGGCGATCAGGCCGTGCAATTCGGAGGGATCGATCCCGGCCCGATGCCGCGCGAGCACATCGCGCACATCGGCGAACGGGGGAAATCCGGGCTCGGAACTCACCAGACCACTTCGGCCATCGAGCAGTTGAGGCCCGAGCCGATGCCCATCAGGGCAATGCGCTGGCCCTTGCGCAGGCGGCCCATCTCCTTGAGTTTGGAGAGCACGATCGGCACCGAGGCCGGACCGATGTTGCCGTACTCGTTGAAGATCGTGAGAACCTTCTTCGGGTCGATGCCGAAGGCCTTGATCAGGGCCTGGGTGTGGACCTGACTGACCTGATGGATGACGAATTCGTCGAGTTCATCGACCGCCCAGCCGAGCGCCGTCTTCGCCGCGGCAAAGGTTTTCTGCGCCAGCTTCATGCCCTCGATCAGGAGCATGCGGGTGTCGGTCACCATGCGGTCGAGGTTGCCCCGGCAGAGCGTGTTCCATTGCGTCGCGGCGCGCGTCACGCCGCCCTTGTAGCGCGGTGCATCCGGCGTCAGCTCGCTGCGCGAAAGCACCATCGCGGCGGCGCCGCAGCCCAGCGTGAGGGTCGCCAGCTCCTGCCGGAACTGCTCCTCGGTGACATCCGGCGAGAGCATCCGCGCGAGGGTCTTCTCGTAGGCCAGGTTGGCGGTTTCGCCATCGACCACGAGGGCGTACTCGATTTCGCCACGCTCGATCATGCGGCTGGCGATGTCCATGCCGTTGATGAAGGCGAGGCAGGCATTGGCGAGATCGAAGTTCTGGCAAGTGTCGGCCAGGCCGAGATTGCCCGACACGATGCTGGCCGTGCTCGGTTCGAGGTAGTCGCGGCTGACCGAGGTGTTGACCAGCAGGCCGATGCGCTCGCGCGCGACGCCGGCTTCCCCGAGCGCCTTCTCCGCCGCCGCGGTGGCGGCATCGGACGCCTGTGTGCCCTCGGCCCAGAAACGACGCGAGTGGATTCCGGCGATGTCGCCGAGCACGTCGGTACGGATTCCAAGGCGCTCCAGCGTCGGCCGCAGACGTTCGTTGATGGCCGCCGAAGTGAGCGGGTTCGGTGCATCGATGTGCGCGATGCTGGCGATCGAAACGTGCTGGAACAGCATGACCCTGCCGGAAACGAGAAGAATGAACCGGGCAACGCTACAGCGTCGCGCCGGCCGGCGCAAGCGAAACGCCCTGCCCGTGTAAACGCCCTGCCCGCCGTGCGCGAACGTGACCCCGCTCGGGCCTTGCCGGACCGGATCGAACGCCGGCTCGGCTCGTGATTCAGTCGTCCTGCACCGGAAAGGTCTGCACGTCCTCGACCTGCAACGGTTGGTTCGCCGGTGCCTGCGACTGCGTCGTCGGGCGGCTGCGCGCCGGCATCGCCGCGCCGCAGCGGAAGGCGAGGAAACGTTGCTCGCCGGCGACCGGCTCATCCAGCGGCCGGATCGCATCGGCACCCATGTCGACGGCTTCGTTGCGCGCCAGGGTCTCCAGTTCATCGCGCACCTTGAGCTCGCTGCGCTCGTACAGACCGACGCGGTCCTTGACCGAGACCGCGATTTCCCCCAGTTGCGTGCAGCCCGAAGCCGATGCATTCGCCGCCAGCACCTGGACCCGTGCCGCGCCCGGCTCCATCGGCACCCAGGTGCAGGCACCCAAGGCCAGCACGGCCACGACGAGGACGGCAAGGGAACGATTCATCGACAGCTCCGCAACGAAGGAAGATACCGCGCGCAGTATCGCATCGCCCCCGCGTCGACGCATGTCTGGAGGATGAATTGTCCCGGCATTCGCCATCGACACGACAGCCACTGCCAGACTCGATCGAAGCAGACGCGCGGCGCAGCGCCTACAATGCCTGGCTCCCGTCGGCCGCCCCGGACACGCGCAGACCCATGAGCATCACCCCGCAGGAAGCGCTCCAGCGCACCATCGAACACCGCGAGATCTTTCACGACGAAATGGTTGCGCTGATGCGCCAGATCATGCGCGGCGAAGTTTCGCCGGTGATGACCGCTGCCATCCTCTCGGGCTTGCGCGTGAAGAAGGAAACCGTCGGCGAGATCGCCGGCGCCGCACAGGTGATGCGCGAGTTCGCCGCTCGGGTCGAGGCACCGGAAGCCGAACACTTCATCGACGTGGTGGGTACCGGGGGCGATGGTGCGCACACCTTCAACATCTCCACCGCCAGCATCTTCGTGGTGGCCGCAGCGGGTGCAAAAGTCGCCAAACACGGCAATCGCAGCGTGTCGTCCAAGTCCGGCAGCGCCGACGTGCTCGAAGCCCTGGGCGCGGCAATCGACCTGCAACCGGCACAGGTGGCCCAGTGCATTGCCGAAACCGGCATCGGCTTCATGTTCGCACCGATCCATCATCCGGCCATGAAGAACGTGGCGGCGGTACGGCGCGAGATGGGCGTGCGTACCTTGTTCAACATCCTCGGACCGCTGACCAATCCGGCCGGCGCGCCGAACATCCTGATGGGCGTGTTCCATCCCGATCTCGTCGGCATCCAGGTGCGCGTGCTGCAACGCCTGGGTGCTCGGCGCGCGCTGGTGGTCTGGGGTCGCGACGGCATGGACGAAATCTCGCTCGGTGCCGGCACGCTGGTGGGTGAGCTGCGCGACGGCAAGGTGCGCGAGTACGAGATTCACCCCGAGGATTTCGGTATTTCGATGGCCGCCAGCCGCAATCTGCGGGTGGCCGATGCAGCCGAATCGCGTGCCATGGTGCTCGAAGCACTGGAGAACCGTGATGGCCTGCCACGCGAGATCGTCGCGCTCAACGCCGGGGCGGCACTCTATGCGGCTGATCGTGCCCGCTCGATCGGCGAGGGCATTGCACTGGCGCGTGATGCAATGACCAGCGGCGCGGCGCGCGAGCGGCTCGACCGCTTCATCGCCACCACGCAGCGGCTCAAGGCGGAGGCCGCATGAGCGACATCCTCGAACGCATCCTCGCACGCAAGGTGCAGGAAGTTGCCGAACGGCGCCAGCGCGTGCCACAGCAGATTCTGGTCGATCGCTGCATACAGGTCGATCCGCCGCGTGGTTTCGCCGCTGCACTGGCGCGGCGCATTGCGCGTGGCGAGGCGGCCGTGATCGCCGAGGTGAAGAAGGCCAGCCCATCCAAGGGGTTGATTCGTGCCGACTTTGATCCTCCTGCCATCGCACGCAGCTACGAGACCGGAGGTGCGGCCTGCCTCTCGGTATTGACCGACGAGGCCTTCTTCCAGGGTGCCGATACCTACCTGCAGCAGGCCCGCGCGGCCTGTGCACTGCCGGTGCTGCGCAAGGACTTCACCATCGACGCCTATCAGGTGCATGAAGCCCGTGCACTCGGGGCCGACTGCATCCTCCTGATCGTCGCTGCGCTCGACGATGGGCGTCTGCACGAACTGGCCGAATTGGCCTTGTCGATCGGCCTCGATGTGCTGGTGGAAGTGCACGATGGTGTGGAACTCGATCGCGCACTGACGCTGCCGGATGCACCCGGCCTGATCCTCGGGGTCAACAACCGCAACCTGCGCAGCTTCGAGGTCTCGCTCGACACCTCGCTGGAGCTCCATGCGCGGTTGCCCGCAGGGCGTCGTCTGGTCACCGAGAGCGGCATCCACACGCGCGAGGACGTGCAGCGGATGCGCGCGACGGGGATCCACGCCTTCCTCGTCGGCGAGGCGTTCATGCGTGCGCCCGAGCCTGGCGTCGAGCTGGCGCGGCTGTTCGACTGAAGTCGCATCGATCATCGCCCGATGTCCATCAACACGCCTTCGCACGCCGTCGCACCACAGGCTCCTGCCGCCGAGGTGAAGCGCACGCACTTCGACGTACTGGCCGGAGTCAGCGGCGCGCACCTGCTCAACGATGTGATGCAGTCGGTGATCCTCGCGCTGTATCCACTGCTCAAGGGCGAGTTCGATCTGGGGTTCTTCCAGATCGGGGCCATCACGCTCACCTTCCAGATGACGGCTTCACTGCTGCAACCGGTGGTTGGCGCCATCACCGATCGCCGTCCGATGCCCTTCCTGATGCCGATCGGCATGGCGTTTTCGCTCGCCGGCCTGCTGCTGCTGGCGGTGGCGCCGAGCTATCCGCTGCTGCTGCTCGCGGTGGGACTGATCGGTTGCGGTTCGGCCACGTTTCATCCGGAAGCCTCGCGCGTCGCGCGTCTGGCTTCGGGTGGCCGCTTCGGTCTGGCGCAGTCGCTGTTCCAGATCGGCGGCAATGCCGGACAGGCGATCGGGCCGACGCTGGCCGCCCTCGTGGTGCTGGGCTTCCACCAGCATGGGCGCGTGCAGGTGGCCTGGTTCGGCCTGGTCGCACTGCTGGCCATGGTGTTGCTGCTGCAGATCAGTCGCTGGTACCGCGCCCACCTGCGTCAGCCCGGCAAGGGCGCAATGGCGACGCCGCGTGCCGAACTGCCGGCCGGGGTGGTGCGGCGCACGGTGGCGATTTTGCTGGCACTGATGTTTTCCAAGTTCTTCTATCTCGTCAGCATCAGCAGCTTCTACACCTTTTTCCTGATGCACCAGTTCCAGGTGTCGGCACACACCGCCGCCAATCTTCTCGGCGTGTTCCTGGGTGCGATTGCGCTTGGCACCCTGATCGGCGGCCCGATCGGAGACCGCATCGGGCGTCGCCAGGTCATCTGGGTTTCGATCCTGGGCTGCGCCCCTTTCACCCTGTTGCTGCCGCACGTCGGTCTCGGCATGACGGTGGCCTTGAGCATCGTGATCGGCCTGCTGCTGGCTTCGGCCTTCCCCGCCATCATCGTGTACGCGCAGGACATGCTGAGTCACCGCATTGGCATGGTGTCGGGCCTGTTCTATGGCTTCAGCTTCGGCCTGGGCGGCCTCGGCGCGGCGGTACTCGGCCTGCTTGCCGACGCGCATGGCATCGTCTTCGTCTACCAGCTTTGCGCCTTCCTGCCGTTGATCGGCCTGCTGGCAATCGGATTGCCGGACGTGCGTCCACCGACGACCACGCCGCGCTGAGGGCCGCGCCTTCCGGGATCCTCGCGGATTCGCACCGCCGCGAGGATCGGCACGCATCGACCCGGCCCGCGAATGCGGCATACTTGAGCCATCGCAACCCGGGGTCGAGGTCTTGGGGATCCTTAATCCATTGCGCTGCCTGTCCGTGCTGCTGGCCTGCTGGCTTGCGGCAACGCCGGTGCGAGCACTCGATCCGGCCCACCACGTCAGCGAATACGCGGTGACGGGCTGGACCATGGAGGACGGCCTGCCGCACAACCTCGTGCACACGATCGCGCAGGATGCCGATGGCTACCTGTGGATCGGCTCCTGGGAGGGCGTGGCCCGCTTCAATGGCCGCAGCTTCACCCTGTTCGACCGGCGCAGCGTGCCCGAGGTGCCGCTCAACGGCGTGCGCACGATCCTGCGCGACGAGGACGATGCGATGCTGTTCGGCACGACCCAGGACGGTGTGTTGCGCCTGGCCAACGGCACCTGGTCCAAGCTCGAACCGACGGTGCAGCAGCACCTGCGCGTGATGCTGCTGCATCGCGCCCGCGACGGCAGCCTGTGGATCGGCACCGATCGTGCGCCGATGCGGCTGTGGCCGGATGGCCGCCTGGAAACCATCGGCTCGGGTGAAATCCCGGCCGGCGTGGTGTTCGCCCTGCTGGAACTGGGGCCCGACGACATGCTGATCGGAACCGAATACGGCGTCTTCCGCTTCCATGGCGGGCAGATCGAGCACTGGGGCGAGAACCATGACCTCGGCACCGCTTCGGTCCGCGCCCTGTTGCGCCGCGGCAATGGCGACATCGTCCTCGGCGGTGATCGCGGCGCCTTCATCGTGGTGACGAGCGGCGAGGTCCGGCGCATCCTGACCCGGCAGATCGAATCCCTGCTCGAAGACCGCGACGGCACGCTCTGGCTCGGCATTTCCTTCGGTGGGCTGGCGCGCTATCTCGATGGCAGGATCCAGGTCATCGACGAATCCCTCGACCTGCAGGGACGCAACAGCCAGGCTCTCATGGAGGATCGCGAGGGCCTGCTCTGGCTCGGCACCACCAACGGCCTGTATCGAATCAACGACGCCCCGGCTTTCGGCCTGGGCACCAATCGTGGCCTCGGCGACGACTATCCGCGCACCATCCTCAACCACCACGGCACGATGTTCGTCGGCCATGCCCGCGGCCTCGACCGCTGGAATGGCGAGGCGTTCGAGCCGATCGGACTCGGTCCGGTCGACACCTCGGTACTGGCGCTGGCCGCAGCGGGCGATGGCGGACTGTGGCTTGGAACCTACGACCGCGGCGTGTTGCACGTCCCCGCCGATGCCGGCCGTGACGGCGAACCGGATCAGGTTCTCGACGCCCTGCCCTCGCGCCACATTCGGGCGCTGATGGAAACCGCCGATGGCAGCCTCTGGATCGGCACCACCTCCGGTCTGGTGCGACGGCGACCGGATGGGCGTCTGCAACGGGTCGAGGATGTGCCGCAACGCAGCGATGGCTTCGTCCGCGGTCTCACCGCCGCACGCGACGGTGGCCTGTGGATCTCCCTGGCCAGCGGACTGATGCGCTGGCGCCCGGATGGTTCGATGCAGAAATGGCTGGCGCCCGATGACTTTCCCGGCCTCGGCAGCTTCGACGTGCTGGAAACCGACAATGACACCGTCTACATCGCCAGCGACCGCGGCCTGCTGCGGCTGCGCAATGGCCAGTTCACCGTCTACGATCAGGCCCGCGGCCTGCCCAGCGAAACCTTGTTCCGGGTGTTGCAGGACGCGCAGGGTGCGATCTGGCTCTCCAGCAACCACGGTGCCTTCCGTCTCGATCCGGCGCAATTCGCCGAAATCGATTCGGGCAAGCGCAGCCTGCTCTCGGTCGACACCCTCGACTACGCCAGCGGCATGCCCAGCAGCCAGTGCAACGGCGGCAGCGGCCCGGCCGGAGCCTTCGACGAGAAGGGCCGACTATGGCTGCCGACGGCACTGGGCGTGGCGGTGATCGACCCGCTCGCAAGCGCGGCACGCAGCCGCGCCCAGGTGCCGGTGCGGATCGAGGACATGCAGGTGGATGGCCGAAACGTTCCCTGGCAAGCGCTCCAGACCCTCGATGCGTCGGTCAACCGCGTCGAGATCGAATACATCGGCCTGTACCTGCGCGATCCGCGCGGGGTGCGCTATCGCTACCGTCTGCTCGGTTTCGATACCACCTGGGTGGATGCCGGCAGCGACACCAAGGCGGTCTACACCAACCTGCCACCCGGTCGCCTGCACTTCGAGGTGCAGGCCTCGATGCCACCGCTCGACTGGGATGCCGCCCGCAACATCCAGACCGCATCGCTGGAACTCGAACGCGTCCCGCCATTCTGGCGTCGACCGTGGTTTTTCGTGCTGCTGCCTTTCGGTTTGCTCGGCATCGCTCTGATCTGGTTCTCCTGGCGCTCAACGCTCTACCGCCGGCACCAGTACCAGCTCACCCGGTTGGTGGAAGACCGGACCCACGAACTGCGCGAGTCCAACGAGGCCCTGCAGAACGCCGGGCGCGAACGCGAATCCCTGATGCAGCAACTGGCCTGGCAGGCCTCACACGATGCCCTGACCGGCCTGCCCAACCGACGCGCCGGCGAAAAGCGTCTGGCCGATGCCATCCGCGAGGCGGAGACATCCGGCGCGCCGCTGAGCGTCGCCCTGCTCGACATCGATCACTTCAAACGGATCAACGATGTGCACGGCCATGCCGTCGGCGATGCCGTGCTGCGCCATGTCGCGGCGATCCTCGGGCAGTTCTTCGCCGAACGCCCGCTGGACATCGCCCGCTATGGCGGCGAGGAGTTCCTCCTGCTGCTGCCGGGTCTTGCGCTCGCCCCGGCCACGGCCCGGCTGCGCGAACTGGTCGCGGGCCTGGCCAACAGCCGCGCGCCGCTATCGGACGGCAGGCTCCTGGCCTGCTCCGGCAGCATCGGCGTGGCCCAGTGGCACGCGGGGATCACGCCCAGCCAGATCGTGATCCAGGCCGATCGGCGCCTGTACGTGGCGAAATCCAACGGTCGCAACCAGGTCGTCGATCAGGGTTGAGCCGCGCCGGTCTCGGGGCATGTCGCACGGCCGAGCGCGAATCCGGGACGGCAGCGGATTCGATGCCACTGCCCGCACCGCTCAACTGCGATGGTCGGCCAGGATCACCATGGTTTTGCCGCGCGCGCGCAGCATGCCCTGCTCTTCCAGTTGCTTGATCACCCGCCCGGCCATCTCGCGCGAGCAGCCGACGATGCGCGACAGCTCCTGGCGCGAGACACGAATCTGGGTGCCTTCCGGGTGGGTCATGGCATCCGGCTCCTGGCACAACTCCAGCAGCGTGTTGGCGATGCGGTTGGTGACATCCATGAAGGCCAGGCGACTGGCCTTGCGTCCGGCATGCATCAGGCGCCGCGTGATCTGGCTGCCGATCGCGAACAGCAGGCGCTGGGCATCCTCGCGCAACGGCCCGCTGAGCAGTTCCAGCAACCGTTCGTAGGGAATCTCCGCCAGCTCACAGCTCACCCGTGTGCGCAGGATGACCTCGCGCTTGGGCGCGGTGATGAAGATGCCGGTCTCGCCGACGAACTCACCCGGATTGATGTAGCTCAGGATCAGCTCGCGGCCCTCGTCTTCCTCGCTCAGCACGCTGAGCGAACCACCAATGACGTAGTACATCGTCGTGGCCGGGTCGCCGGGACGAAAGACATCCTTGCGCGCACCGTAGCGACGGCGGTGGCAGTAGCCGAGAAAGCGGGTGATGGTGTGATCGTTTGGTGCCAGGGACTCCGGATGGCGCACCTGGCGCGTCGCGCCCTGCAACGGGAAGTGGATGGGAACCATGACTACCCCTCGTGGATCTGATTCCCTAGCTTAACAGGTACCCCGCGCGAGACCGAGCCGGGCGAACTCCGATTGACATCCGAGCCGGGGCACGGGCAAGGCTCCTCCCAAAGGGTTTCGCTTCCCGCGCGGTTTTGTCCGATAATCGCTGCCTTTCGCATTCGCCCCGAGGATCTCCTGGTGGTCAAACCACTGCCGCGCCTGAAGCTCCAGGGCTTCAACAACCTGACCAAGGCCCTGAGCTTCAACATCTACGATGTCTGCTATGCCATCACCGAAGAACAGCGCCAGCGCTACATCGAGTACATCGACGAGGCCTACAACGCCGAGCGCCTGACCCAGATCCTGACCGACGTGGCCGAGATCATCGGCGCCAACATCCTCAACATCGCGCGTCAGGACTACGATCCGCAGGGCGCCTCGGTGACGATCCTGATTTCCGAGGAGCCGGTGATCGACAAGAAGCAGGCCGGCAAGGAAGTGCTGTCGGCGGTGATGCGCGAACACGATGCCGGGCACCTGGATGCCAGCGTGGTGGCGCACCTGGACAAAAGTCACATCACTGTCCACACCTACCCGGAAACCCATCCGCAGAACGGCATCGCCACCTTCCGTGCCGACATCGACGTGGCCACCTGCGGCGTGATCTCGCCGCTGAAAGCGCTCAACTACCTGATCGAAAGTTTCGAGTCGGACATCGTGGTGATGGACTACCGGGTACGCGGCTTCACCCGCGACGTGAAGGGCAGGAAGCACTTCATCGACCACCGCATCAACTCGATCCAGGACTACCTCGCCAAGGGCATCAAAAGCCAGTACGAGATGTTCGACGTGAACGTCTATCAGGAAAACATCTTCCACACCAAGATGCACGTGAAGGACTTCGACCTCGACACCTACCTGTTCGAGGAGAAGGCCAAGAACCTCTCGTTCAAGGAACGCCAGCGCATCGAGATGCAGTTGCGCTACGAGATCGAGGAACTGTTCCACGGTCGCAATCTCGGCTGATCGCCCGCGACACGCCGCAGCTTCGTTGCGGATGCCACACCCCGAAACACCCGGCTCGCGCCGGGTGTTTCGTTTTCGGCCCGAACCTTGATCCCGTTTCAGTCGCCGGTGCAGGCATGGGTGCCGATCTCGCAGACGTTCAGTTCTCGCCGATGGTCTTGATGTCGTCGCTGAACACGACCCTGAAATCGTGCAGGCAGGCACCACTGCCATCGTCGAAGTTGATGCGCACGGCCTCGCCCGAGCCCAGGGTCGAGGATCCGAGGAAGTCTTCTTCCCACGAATCGGTCGAGGCGCGCGAGGCGTGGAAGCGCACCATGGCGTGATTGACATCGTTGACGATCTTGATGCGCCGATCGGCCGCTTCGGCTGGACTGGGAGCATCGAGGTACGCAGGGCATTCATGGATGACACTCCGCAACAGGTGGGGGTGCATCCGACTCGGGGGTGCGCTTCGCCGGAACATCCGGCATCAGCCGGCGCAACGACGATCGCCGACACCAGGAGTCTGCCGGGCTTTGGGGATCGAGCCGAAAATTTGGCTGCGCGAGGGCAGTTTTTCGACGATTTGCAGCCCTGTAGTGGGACTACAGGGCAAAAAGCGGCGGAAAAATGACCCGCGCAGACGAATGTGCAGGCCTATCATCCAAAGTCCGACAGGCTCCTGGTGCGTGCCGACGTGCCAGCCTTGAAAACCCGGCATTCGGGGGCGCGTACGACACACCTGCCGACCGCGATCATCGGGTTCACCACCGTTTGCCCTCTGGCATCGGCCGAGATCGCCCGACACCCACGCACACCGGCGCGGGCGTGCGAAAATGCCGCGACACCCACACCAACCTGCGCCAGTCCTCTGCACTGGCGCTCCGTGCCTGCCGCACATGCCCTTCGACGCCTTCTTCCTGATCCTCCTGATGCTGGCGCTGGGCCAACTCTGCGCCCGCACCCGGCTGTTCCCGGCGAATGCGGCTGAAGTGCTGAACCAGTTTGCGCTCTACATCTGCCTTTCCGCCGCAGTCCTGCGCTATGGCTCGAAACTGGAGCTGGGACGGGAAATCCTCGTGGTCGCCGCGGTGCCCTGGGTACTCGGGGCCATCGCAGTGGCGTTGGTGCTCGGCCTGCGTCGCATCTTCGGTTTCGGCCGCGAAATCACCGCCGTGCTGCTGCTCGGCGTGCCACTGGGCAACACCTCCTACCTCGGCTATCCGCTGGTGCAGGCGATGCGCGGCGAGGCGGCGCTGCCGTATGCGGTGATCTACGACCAATTCGGCGCCTTCATGATCCTCTCGACCTACGGCCTGTTCGTGCTGGCGCACTTTTCCGGCGAGGCGAGGCCAACGGCTCGTGCCCTGCTCCGGCGCATCTTCGGCTTCCCGCCCTTCCTGATGCTGCTGCTCGCACTGAGCGTGTTTCCCGCCCATCCGCCGGCGGCGATCGATGGCGTGTTGCAACGCCTTTCCGATGCCCTGCTGCCGATCGTGGCGCTCGCGGTCGGCCTGCAACTCAAGCTGCGCCTGCCGCGCGAGTCACTCGGCCCACTCGGCCTCGGCCTGGGCCTGAAACTCCTGCTGCTGCCGATGCTCGCCCTGCTCTGGGTCTGGCTCGCCGGCCTGCCCGCACCGATGGCGGATGCGATCGTGCTCGAAACCGCGATGCCGACCATGATCACGGCCGCGGCACTGGCAATCTCGCATCGCCTCGCGCCGGACTTTGCTGCCGCGCTGGTCGGCCATGGCCTCGTGTTTTCCCTGCTCACCCTGCCGCTGTGGAACCTCGTGCTCACCGCACTGGCGAGATGAACCCACGCCGGCAGGCGACCTGCGTATACTCGCGCCATCGACCCAAGGGCCGCTGCTGGATGGCCGTATCCATGCGTGAGGAATGGTTGTTGCGGTATCCCGCCGATCCAATCGAAGTCGCCGTGCCCGACGCCGATGCCGCGGCCGCGCTGTTGTTCACCCGCCGCCCGGAGCTGCCGCCCTGGCTGGCTCGCTGGCAGCATGACCTGATTGCCCATTCCGGCGGTGCCCTGAGCCACGATGCAAGCCGCGCCAACGTCGCCCTGCGCATCGCCCTGGCACGCATGGGCCTGCGCTATGGCAGTTGGGGCACGGATTTCCACGCCTACCACAATGAGAACCACGCACTGGAATTGATGGACGGTCGCCTCGGCCGCCTGGTGGAACACGCTGACGCACTGCTCGACGGGCGCGACCGCATCACCCTCGCACTGTTCTCGGCCTGCCACGACCTGCGCCAGCGCGAAGAAGGCGAAACCGGCACGCCACTGGGGGCCAACGAAGCGGCGAGCATCGCCGAATCGATCCGCATCCTCGACGCCGCCGGCTTCGAGCCGCAGGCCGACGCCTGGCTGTATCGCAATCTCGAACTGTGCATCGCCGGCTCCACCTTCGATGCCCGCCCGCTGCCGCCCGACAGCCGTCGCAACACCGCGGAACTGGCCGCACGCGGCGGCCCGTTGGCGCCGCACCTGGGCGAATGGCTGGATACCGTCCAGCCCGGCTGGCGCGACGATGCCACCACCACGCACGCCCTGGAACTGGCGCAGATGGCCTCCGACCTCGACACCGCAAACGTCTCCGAACCCTTGCTGGAACTGGCCGCAAGCTCGATCCGCCTGTGCGAGGAACGCGAGATGCGCGCCGGCCGCGCGATCGGCAAACCCGAGTCGGCGGCGCCTTGCCTGTCCTTCCTCACCGACGGCCAGGCCCGCTACTTCTTCGAACTGCACCGATTTTGCTCCGCGCCGGGCCGCGAGACCTTCGCTCCTGGCAAGACCGCCAATGCCGAACCCTTGCACGAACTGCTCGAAGCGATGCGTCTGGACTACCCTTCCGGTCCGCCGCCACGCCAGTGCGGGCTCGACGTGATCCGCCACTTCGCCCGTCTCGCGCTGCACCACTCCGATTGATCCGATGCCCGATTTCCGTACCCGTTTCCTCGATCTCGCGCTGCGCTGCCAGGCCCTGCGCTTCGGCAGCTTCACCCTGAAGTCGGGCCGCAGCAGCCCGTACTTCTTCAACGCCGGACGCTTCGATCATGGCACCGCGCTTGCCGCCCTCGGCGACTGTTACGCCGAGGCACTGCTCGATTCCGGCCTCGACTTCGACCTGCTGTTCGGGCCGGCCTACAAGGGCATCCCGCTCGCCACCGCCTGCGCGATTGCGTTGGCCGCGCGCGGGCGCGACCTGCCGCTGGCCTTCAACCGCAAGGAGGCCAAGGACCACGGTGAAGGCGGCCTGTTGATCGGCGCGCCGATGCAGGGTCGGGTGCTGATCGTGGACGACGTGATCACCGCCGGTACCGCGGTGCGCGAATCGATCCGGCTGATCCGCGAGGCCGGCGCCGAACCGGCCGGCGTGCTGGTCGCGCTCGATCGCCAGGAGCGCGGCGAATCGGGTCTGTCGGCGACGCAGGAAATCAGCCGCGACCACGGCATCCCGGTGATCTGCGTTGCCCGACTGTCAGACTTGCTGGCCTATACTGGCACGGAGCCTGCATGGACCGAGCACCGGGAACGACTCCTGGCCTACCGCGCGCAATACGGCGTCGCCTGAAGCCACGCTTCCCGGCCTGATGAACCCATCCCGGAGCCACTCGTGAAGCCGCTTGCCAGCCTTTCTCTCCTCGCCGTCGTCCTTGCCCTGCTGCTGAGCACCGTGGCATCGGACGCACAGGCGCAGCGCAAGCTCTACCGCTGGACCGACAGCCAGGGCAAGGTGCACTACACCGACTCGCTGCCACCCGAGGCGGTCAAGGACAAGCAGGAAGAACTCAACAGCCTCGGCATGCCGGTGAAGGTCACCGAGCGCGAGCGCACGCCGGAGGAGCAAGCCGCCTGGGAAGCCGAGCAGGCGCGCCTCGCGCAGGAGCGCAAGCTGGCCGAGGAGAAGGCCAAGATGGATGCCGTCCTGCTGGCGTCCTATCCGACGGAGTCCGACCTGGAACGCGCCTACCGCGAGCGCTTCGACCTGATCGAGCAAAGCGTGGAATCGGCACGCGTGGGCATCCGCAGCCAGGAAAAGAGCCTGGCCGAACTGCTCGACCACGCCGCCGACCTCGAACGCAACGGCCAGAAAGTACCCAGGACCATCCTCGACTCGCTCGCCCGCGCCCGCAGCCAGGTCGACGAGCAACGCGGCTACCTGACCAAGCGCGAAACCGAACGTGCCGCGCTGCAAGCCGAATATGACCGCCAGATGGCGCGTTATCGCGAACTCAAAAGCCAGGACACGAACAATTCCTGAGGGAACCGTGCATCAGGCCCCGGCGACCACGTCCGGGCCTTCCCGACGGATGGGCGCCAGACGCCGCCGTGAATCCGGCGCCCGGCCCAGCCACCACTCACCGACATGACCCTGCGCATCGCTCCGGCAGGCGCTGGGAGGTCGTGTCCACGCCCTCCTGGCGCCACGTCAAGCGTGTCTTCGCCATCGACGTCAGCACCTGCGTCCACCGTGGCGACGCCGTACGGAGCGTCGTCAGCATCGAGGAACCCGTCGCCATCCGCACCATTCCCGGCCACTTCGAACAGCGCGACACGCGGGAGCAAACGTTGCCCGTCGACCGTGCCGATGCGCGGCCCAGAGATGCCGAAATCCAACGCGCGAACGTCCGATTCCACGCCAGAACCGGCGCCTGCACGACCGTCCTCTGCCCACCAGACTGCCCGAAAAGGGCGTTTGCACTTCCTGTACTCCCGCGATGCGCTTTTCGCAGACCGCCGGGCGCGTGATGTAACGGCACAGGCGTGCGGCCTGCGATGGGCTGGTACACGCCAGCGAACCGTCGCACCAGAGGCATCAGGTAGCGTCTGTGTTGCGTATCTGAACAGCATTGGGCTTTGCTGGAAAAGGCCAGGACCCAGCGTTAAACATCGACCTCAGGCAGTGGCTGCTGCCGGCAACGCCTGCGGCTTGAACTCCTGGACGATGCCGCGCCGTGCATCACCAGCACGCGGTCGGCCGAGGCGATGGTTTCCGGGCGGTGGGCGATGATCAGCTTGGTCAACTTCAGTCGGCGCACGGCAGCGTTGACCAGACGCTCGCGCTCGACGTCGAGGTGACTGGTGGCCTCGTCGAGGAACAGCAGCCTGGGTTTGCGGTACAGGGCGCGGGCCAGGATCACCCGCTGCTTCTGGCCGCCGGAGAGGGTGGTGCCCATATCGCCGATCAGGCTGTGGCGAAACCGCTCAATAGCCAAAGGCGCAGGGGCTGGCCCAGGGCGATGCCGCCAAGCCACTGGGTCTTGCGGGCGTCTAGAACTTCCTGGCGAAACAGCGAATCGGTCATCGGCGCAGCGGAGGGCAAAGGGCGCGGAGTGTAACAGGCCACTCGGCCGCGGCTCTTAACAAAGCGCGGTCTGCCGCAACTGACGCCGCGGCGCGCCAGGCCCTATCGGAGTATAGGAAATTCAGGCTCTTCAGCGGAATCTGCGGGTTCGCTGCATGCTATCCAGCCGCGCTGGTTTCGCTCAGGAACCGATAAAGCTTTCTGCACGTGGCGTCGAACGCCCGTTGCTGGGCTTCGGTAATGTTGGGGAAGATCAGCGGTCCGCCTTCGTCATCGACGTAGTGGAGCAGCACCGCTGTCGCCGGCTTCTTGCGCAGGCGAGGTTCGTCGTGCAGTCGGCGCACCAGCTCGCCGCCGAGCATCCAAAGATGATCGCGGTGACGGCCCTGGGTCTTCCGACTGAGGCCGGTGGTCGGCAGATGCCGCAGGAACGGGGTGAGCACTTCGAGCAGCTTGCGGCCAAACGTGATGTCGCCATCGTCCAGGCACCAGCGCTGCGGCCACTCGGCGAGATCGGGGCATAGCTCGGCCAGCATCTGATCGTCGGGTTGGTGTGCCATTGTGGCCTCGCTGCCGCGTACTGGATTCGACTTGCCCATGCTGATCACTCGCCTGCCGAATGCCTGCCACCATCATCCTGGTTTCGTGTACCAGGGCGCGCGCCTGCTCGAGGCCGAGAACACCATCGAGGTGGACGTGCGTCCGCGCCGCGGTTCCAGGCCGATCTGCTCGGCCTGCGGCAAGCGCGGCAGCGGCTACGATACGCAGCCGGTGCGACGCTTCGAGTTCATTCCGGTCTGGGGCTTCGCAGTCGTTCTACTGTACGCCATGCGTCGCGTCGACTGTCGCAGCTGCGACGTCAAGGTCGAACAGGTGCCCGGGGGGATCGACAAGCACACGCTGTGCAAGGCGTACATGGTGTTCCTGGCCCAGTGGGCGCGACGACTGTCCTGGCGGGAGACGGCGATGGCGTTCCGCACCAGTTGGGAGAAGGTCTTCCACGCCGTGGAATGGGTGGTTGAGTGGGGGCTGGCGCAGCGCGAGCTGGTATCACTGCGTGCGATCGGCGTCGACGAGATCCAGTACGGTCGCGGCCGCCAGTATCTGTCCCTGGTCTACCAGATCGATGCCGGCATCACCCGCTTGTTGTGGGTCGGCAAGGAACGCACTACCGCCAGCTTCCAGTGCTTCTTCGACCTGATCGGCAAGCCGTTGGCCGAGGGAATCGCCTTCGTCTGCTCGGGCATGTGGAAGCCCTATCTGAAACTGATCGAGCAAAATTGCCCGAATGCGCTGAACATCCTCGACCGCTTCCACGTGGTAGCGAGCGTCAACAAGGCGATCGATGAAGTGCGCGCGAACGAGGCCCGACGGATGCAGCAGGAGGGCTACGAGCCGGTCCTGAAGAAGACCCGGTGGCTGGTCCTGAAGCGCTCGGAACATGTGACCGGGCAACAGCGCGGCCGGTTGCGGGAGCTGCTCAAGTACAACCTGAAAACGGTTCGCGCCTGCTGCTCAAGGAGGACTTCCAGAAGTTCTGGGAGTACGTGTCACCCACCTGGGCCGGCCGATTCCTCGATGCGTGGTGCACGCAGGTGATGCGCTCGCGGATCGAGCCGATGAAGAAAGTCGCACGCACACTCCGCCGACACCGAAAGCTCTTGCTGAACTATTTCCGCGCCCGCAAGCAGTTCTCCAGCGGCGTCGTGGAGGGTCTGAACAACAAGTGCAAAGTCACCATGAGAAAAGCCTACGGATTCCGCACCTTCAGGGTGACGGAAATCGCGCTATATCATGTACTTGGCAAACTGCCCGAGCCGAAGCTCGCCCACAGGTTTTGCTGACGAGGCCCCGAAAAGGGCGTTTGCACTTCCTATGCCCCCGCCTCGGCCCGGCGCGCAATCAGTTGCGCCAGGATGCTGATCGCGATCTCGTGCGGGGTCTGCTCGCCGATGTCGATGCCGACCGGTGCCACCAGTCGTTCCAGCCACCCCGCATGCTGTGGCAGGGCATTGCGCACCTGCTGGATGCGCCGGGCGCTGCCCATCATGCCGAGGAAGACGCACTCGCTGCCAGCCAGTGCATCGAGTGCCGCCACATCGGTCGGATAGTCGCGGTTGAGCAGCACGACATGAAGCTCGCGCGGAGTCCGCACCGCCGCACGCAGGCTCGCGCCATCGGCTTCGATGCACTGCACCCCATCGAAGCGCCCGGGCACGAAGCACTCGCTGCGTGAATCGGCGACGACGGGTTCGAAATCGAGCCATCCGGCAATCCCGGCAAGTGCCTGGCCGCAATGGCCGGCACCCAGGATCAGAAGGCGCGCCCGCGGCCGCAGGAGGTGTTCGGTTGCATCGCCGGCACCGAGCGCCTCCGCATCCAGACGCGGCGTCCGACCGGCGGCAAGTTCGTCGGCAATGCCACGGGCACGTCGTGCCATTTCGACACCCTGCCAGCGCCGCAGTGCCAGGCGCATGCCGCCTCCGCAGACGCCGGCCGCGCCGGGCTTGCCGTCGAGTTCGACCTCCAGCTCGGCACGCTCCTCGCCCGTGTCCAGCATCTGCCGTGCAGTGGCGACCACACGCGCCTCCATCGCCCCGCCGCCGACGCTGAAGGCGATGGCATCGGCCTCGACCAGCATGCGTGCGCTGCGCCGGCGCGGGGTGGAGCCGTGGGTGTCGAGCACGCTTGCCACAACCACCGCACGACCCGACGCCAATGCCTCGGCGAGCCGTGCGAACAGCGCCTCATCCATGCCGCACGGCCCGGATCGCGTGGAAGATCGCCTCCGGCGTGGCCGGCACGGCCAGTTCCACGCGACGTGGATCGGTGCCGAATGCGGCGACTGCCTCGCGGATCGCCTCGCGCACCGAGATCGCCAGCATCAACGGCGGCTCGCCCACGGCCTTGCTGCCGTACACCGCCGCGGTCACGGCGTGATCGCGGCGATGCAGCGTGACGCGGAAGTCCTCGGGCACCTCGCCGATCGTCGGAATCTTGTAGGTGCTCGGCGCATCGGTGAGAAAACGCCCGTCGCTGCCAAAGCGCAATTCCTCGCAGGTCAGCCAGCCCAGGCCCTGCACGAACGCGCCCTCGATCTGGCCGCGGTCGATGCCCGGATTCAGCGATTCGCCGACGTCATGCTGGATGTCGACGCGCACCAGGCGTTGCACGCCGGTGTCGCCGTCCACTTCGACCTCGCTCACCGCCGCGCCGAAGGCGAAATAATGAAATGGATGGCCCTGGCCGGTCTGCGGATCCCAGCTCAGGCCCGGCGTGGCGTAGTAACCGGTAGCGGAAAGGCTGATGCGTTGCGCATAGGCGGCCTGCACCACGACGGTGAAGCCGATCCGCATCGCCGGCGTCTGCCGCAGGCAGGCATGGTCATCGACGAACACCACGTCCTCAGCGCTGCCACCAAGCAGGTCGGCGGCGACCGGACGCAGGCGCTCCAGCAGGGTGTCACAGGCGAGCTTGATCGCGTGTGCGTTGAGGTCGGAGCCGGTGCTGGCGGCGGTCGCCGAGGTGTTGGGCACCTTGTCGGTGGTGGTCGGGGTGACGCGCAGGCGTTGCACTGAAACCCCGAGCGCGCGCGCCGCGGTGCCGAGCACCTTGGTGTGCAGGCCCTGGCCCATTTCGGTGCCGCCGTGGTTCAACTGGATGCTGCCGTCGGTGTAGACGTGCACCAATGCACCGGCCTGGTTGTATTCGGTCTTGTTGAAGGAAATGCCGAACTTGATCGGGGTGATCGCGATGCCGCGCTTGCGCTGGCGATGGGTGGCATTGAAGCGTGCGACGTCCTCGCGTCGAGCAAGGAAATCGCTGCGCTCGATCAATTGCGTCCAGAGCGGATCGAGGTCGTTGTCCTCGACCGGCTGGCCGTAGTGGGTGAGGTGCCGTCCGGACAGGGCCTCGGGCCGGTAGAAATTGCGCCGGCGCACCCCGTGCGCGGGCAGGCCGAGGTGACGGGCGAGCTGCTCGATGATCTCCTCGCCCGCGACCACGCCCTGCGGCCCGCCGAAGCCGCGAAATGCGGTGTTGGACGGGACGTTGGTCTTGCAGATGCGACCGCTGACGCGCACGTTGGGGCAGAAATAGGCGTTGTCGACATGCACCATCGCGCGCGACAGCACCGCCGGCGACAGGTCGCAACTCCAGCCGCCATTGGCGTAGAGTTCCACCGCCATCGCCAGGAGCGTGCCGTCGCGCTCGGCACCGACCCGCCAACGTGCGAGAAAGCCGTGACGCTTGCCGGTCATGCGCATGTCCAGTCCGCGCTCCAGCTTGATCCGCACCGGCCGCCCACTGCGCCAGGCCGCCAGCGCTGCGACCGCGGCATACGGGTTGGCCTGGGACTCCTTGCCGCCGAAGCCGCCGCCCATGCGCAGCGAGCGACAGACCACGCGATTGGCCGGGATGCCCAGCACATGCGCGACGACGTGCTGGGTCTCGCTCGGATGCTGGGTCGAGGACACGATCTGCACCATGCCCTCCGAATCGATGCTGGCCCAGCTCGCCTGGGTTTCGAGATAAAAGTGCTCCTGACCGCCGATTTGCAGCTCGCCCTGCACCTGCACCGGCGCCGTGGCCAGCGCCGCCTCCGCATCGCCACGCACGATCAGGCTCTCGGGCAGGTGGAAGGCGTCGGCCGCGATCGCCTCCTCGATCGTCAGGATCGGCGCCAGCGGCTCGTACTCGACCCGCACCTGCGCCGCCGCGATGCGTGCGGCATCCTCGCTCTCGGCCACCACCCAGGCGACCGACTGTCCATGGAAGCTGACCTCGTCGGCGGCGATCACCGGCTCGTCATCGAGGATCGCGCCGGAATTGTTCACGCCGGGAATGTCGCGCGCGGTCAACACCATGACGACGCCGGGCATCGCCGCGGCGAGCGAGGGATCGAGGTAACGGATGCGAGCGCGGGCGTGCGGCGCGCACACCGGCCACAGGCTCAACTGCCCCGCCGGCGGATGCTGCTCGTCGACATACACCGCGCGCCCGGTGACGTGGCCGACGGCGCTCTCGTGGCGGATCGCGCTCGGCTCCGCACGGTGTTCCGGCCGCTCGGGCAGATTCATGCCAACTCCTCCACGGCAAACTTCTCGCGCACGAATTTCGCCCACAGGCCGGCGCACAGGGCGCGTCGGTAATCGGCGCTGGCACGATGGTCGGACAACGGCGTGAAGGCGTTCGCCAGCGCCGCACAAACGGCTTCGACGCGATCGCCGTCGAGGCGCTGTCCCAGCAGCATCGTCTCGACCGCCAGCGCCCGCAGCGGCGTCGCCGCAACTCCACCGAAGGCCAGACGGGCGTGCCGCACCACACCCTCGTCATCGCGGGTCAGGGCAAAGGCCGCCGCGACGATGCTGATGTCATCGTGCTGGCGTTTGGCGATCTTGTAAAAACCCTGCACCCGATCGGCGCATCGCGGCAGTGTCACCGCGACGATGATCTCGTCGGACGCGCGCCGGGTCTTGCGGTAACCGGTGAAAAAATCGTCGAGGCCGAGCATGCGCGTGCCCTGCGGTCCGCTGCATTCCAGTGTCGCATCCAGCGCCATGAGGAGCGGCGCGAGGTCACCGATTGGCGAGGCCGAACCGAGGTTGCCGCCGATGCTCGCGCGATTGCGCACCTGGCGCGCGGCGAACCAGGGCAGGAGTTCATCCAGCGCCGGGAACATCCCGGCCAGTTCGCGCTCGATCCGGCTGAGCGGCACACCGGCACCGATCCTCACGCCATCGGGCAGCACCTCGATCCCTTGCAGTTCCGGGATGCGATCGAGCGCGATGAAGGCCGGCGCGACGTCCTGGTGGCGACTGAGATTCACGCCCAGGTCGGTGCCGCCGGCAAGAAACGCTGCCTCGGGCTGCGCCGCCTTGAGCGCGATCGCCTCGTCCAGCGTCACGGGGCTGTGGAAACTGCCGACGCGCGTGCGTGCCAACGGCGCGCGTCGTTCGATGCGCAGGTGATCGAAGCGGTCGGCTGGATCCGCCAGCACGCGCAACGCCGCGGTGGCGTCGCGGATCGGCCGGTAGCCGGTGCAACGGCAGAGGTTGCCCTCGGTCGTGCAGTCCGTCAGCTCGCCCTCGTGCAGGCCGGCAAAGAGGCTCATCACGATCCCCGGCGTGCAGTAGCCACATTGCGAGCCGGCGTGTTCGACCAGCGCCTGCTGCACCGGATGCAGGGCATCGCCTTCGGCCAATGCCTCGACCGTCAGCACCTCGCGCCCGGCCAGCGCGCCCATCGGCAGCAGACAACTGTTGACCGCCACCAAGCGCGAGCCGCCCGCGCCATCGGGCTCGACCAGAACCACGGTACAGGCACCACAGTCACCATCGCCGCAGCCTTCCTTGGTTCCGCTCAGGTGTTGCTGGCGCAGCCAGCGCAGCAGCGATTGCGAGGCCTCGACCGCATCCAGCGACACCGAGGTTCCGTTCAGTCGAAAAGCAGGCATGTCATTCATCCGCGCAGCCTAGCGCCAGAGCGAGGCGAACGAAACCGTGTGCACCGATCGACCACGTGCACGATCGCCGGGCGGCGATGGCGTCCTCGTCGCAAGATGATGCAGACTTGTCGTTCGATCCTCGCCCATCCGATCCCATGAACACGCCCACACCGCTCGATCCCGCACTCGAACACCTGCTTCGGACCATGCCCAAGGCCGAGCTGCACATCCACATCGAAGGTTCGCTCGAACCGGAGATGATCTTCGCACTGTCACGCCGCAACGGGGTGTCGATCCCTTATCCGAACGTCGAGGCGCTGCGTGCAGCCTACGCCTTCACCGACCTGCAGAGCTTCCTCGACATCTACTACGCCGGCGCCAGCGTGCTGCTCACCGAGCAGGATTTTTTCGACCTGGCCTGGGCCTATCTCGAACGCGCCCGCGCCGATCACGTCACCCGCACCGAGATCTTCTTCGACCCGCAAACCCACACCGCGCGTGGCGTGCCGATGGTCGACGTGATCCACGGCCTGCACCGCGCCTGCATCCGGGCCCGCAACGAATTGGGCATCCATGCATCGCTGATCCTGTGCTTCCTGCGGCATCTGTCCGAGGACGAAGCGCTTGCCACGCTGGAGGCTGCTCTGCCGTTGCGCGAACACTTCATCGGCGTGGGACTGGACTCCAGCGAGGTCGGCCATCCACCGGAAAAATTCGCGCGCGTCTTCGCCAGGGCGCGTGCGGCCGGCCTGCGCGTGGTCGCGCACGCCGGCGAGGAAGGCCCGCCCGCCTACATCCGCAGCGCGCTCGACGTGCTCGGTGCCGAACGCATCGACCATGGCGTGCAGTCCCTCAAGGATCCCGATCTCGTCGCGCGCCTCGTCGCCGAGCGTATCCCGCTCACCGTCTGCCCGCTGTCCAACATCAAGCTGTGCGTGTTCCCGGACATGGCCCACCACAACCTGCGCCACCTGCTCGATGCCGGCCTGGTCGCGATGATCAACTCCGACGATCCGGCCTACTTCGGCGGCTACCTCAACCAGAACTTCATCGAAACCTTTGCGGCTCTCGGACTCGATGCCGGCCATGCCTATCGCCTTGCACGCAACAGCTTCGAGGCAAGTTTCGCCAGCGCCGAGGACAAGGCTGCCGACCTTGCCGCCCTCGATGCGCATTTCGCCGCATCGGGCTTTGCAATCCCGACCTGACTCGGAAGGACTTCGCATGGGCAAGCTCACCACCCACATTCTCGACACCGCCCGCGGCCAGCCCGGTGCGGGCATCGCACTCTCGCTGTTTCGTCTCGGCCAGGAGAGCCGCATCGCGCTCGGCCGGTTCACCAGCAATGCCGATGGCCGTTGCGATGCGCCGCTGCTGGAAGGTGCGGCATTGCTCGCCGGCAGCTACGAACTGGAATTTGCCGTCGGCGACTACTTCGCGACAGCCGGTGTCGAACTGCCGCAGCCGCGCTTTCTCGATGTCGTGGTGCTGCGCTTCGGCATTGCCGATGCCAACGCGCATTACCACGTGCCGCTGCTGGTCTCGCCCTGGTCCTACAGCACCTATCGGGGCAGTTGAACATGCTCGGTTTCGTTTCCGATGCCGCGGCCTTTCTGCTGCGTTGGCTGCATGTGGTGGCGGCGATCGCCTGGATCGGCGAATCCTTCTACTTCGTGATGCTCGATCGTGGCCTCAAGCCGCCGAAGCAGCCATTGCCCGGCCTGCACGGCGAGAGCTGGTCGGTGCACGGCGGCGGTTTCTACCACAAGCAGAAGTACCTGCCGGCACCGGCCGAACTGCCCGAGGATCTGCACTGGTCGAAATGGAAGTCCTACACGACCTGGCTGTCGGGCTTTGCGCTGTTGAGCCTGGTTTATCTCACCGCACCCGATGTCTGGCTGGTCGATCCACGCGTTCTGGCGCTGACGCCAACACAGGCCGTGTTCGCCGTGCTCGGCCTGTTGCTCGGCTTCTGGCTGGTCTATGACCTCGCGTGCACGCTCGTGGGTTTCCGCGATGGCCTGCTGGGCGTGCTCGTCGGCGTGCTGGTGCTGGGCCTGTGCCTGATCGCCACCCAGGTGTTCGCCGGCCGCGCCGCCTTCCTGCTGGTGGGCGCAGCGATGGCCACGGCGATGTCGGCGAATGTGTTCTTCGTCATCATTCCGGGCCAGAAACGCATGGTCACGGCCTTGCAACGCGGCACCACGCCCAATCCGCTCGATGGCGCACGCGGCAAGCAGCGTTCGGTGCACAACACCTATTTCACCCTGCCGGTGGTGTTCGCGATGCTGAGCACGCATTACGCCACGGCCTGGTCGCACCCGCATGCCGGTTGGGTACTGGCGCTGTTCCTGGCCGGCGCGGCCGCGATTCGCCAGTTCTTCGTGCTCTGGCACAGCGGTGGCCGAGCCTGGTGGCTGCTGGGCACGGGAGCCGCCATCGTGCTGGCCGCCTTCATCTGGCTGGCACCCAGGCCCACCGCGGGCGATGCGGGAACGACGACCGCCACGCCCGCACCGCCCATCACCACCGCCAGCGTGCGTCGCATCCTTGCCGAGCGCTGCGGTGCCTGCCATGCCGCCAAACCAACGCTCCTGCCCAGCCCGCCCAAGGGTGTCAGCTTCGACAGCGAGGCCGAAGTCGAGGCACACGCAGCCCAAATCCTGCAACAGGCCGTGATCCTCAAGATCATGCCCCCCGGCAACCTCACCGGCATGACCGAGGCCGAGCGCGAGGACATTCGCCATTGGTTCGAAGCACGGTGACGTCCCGGGTGTCGACAGTGGCTCGGATGGGTCGGCTACTCTTGCAACCCATCTGAAACCATCGGACATGGCATGAATTTGACCGAGTCCTGGCGCGATTGCCTGTCGAACGATCTGCTCACCCGCTATCAATTCGCCGAGACGCGCAATGCGGCACGCATCCTGTCCGTTACCAACCCGGACGCTTTTGCACAACTGGAGGAGGTCATGCGCGCCTTCGAGCTGCGCACCGACGACCTGCTCATGCCCGGCGGACAGGAAAGCGACCTTGCAGCACGGCTGAACCGGATGTTCCGTGAGCGCGGGTGGCGTGAAGCGCGGGTGGACACGCTGATCCGGCTGTCACTGCAACTCAGCCCACTGCGGAGTCGCGGCGAAACGACGCTCGATCCCATCATCACGGCGACGGTGAACGAGGGTTACAAGGTCGATAATTTTCGTGATCGGGTGGCACTGGATGTGGAATGGAACGCCAAGGATGGCAATCTCGACCAGGACATCGGCGCCTACCGCGCGCTTTACGACGCCGCGCTGGTCGACGTGGGTGTCCTGATCACCCGAACGATGGATTTGCGCGAACTGGGGCGTCACCTCGCACTGGAGGCCGGGTGGTCCGAGGCCCAGGCCAAGCGCATCCTCAATACGACCACCACGACCAACAACGGGAAATTGCTGCCGCGCCTCACCCGGGGCGATGCGGGAGGCTGCCCGATTTTTGCAATTTTCATCTCCCGGGAAACCTGGATTGCCGACTAGCGCATGCCTTGAAGATCCAATGCATCCACTCTCAAGATCTACTTTGGATCCGCCCATGGCCGCACCACTGGTCGAACAAGAACATGCCGTCCCCCTGCCGCAGACCGAAGGCGGCTGGGCCACGGTGCTGGCCGATCCGCCCTGGCGCTTCACCAACCGCACCGGCAAGGTCGCACCCGAGCATCGGCGCCTGGATCGCCATGCCACGATGGACCTGGCGGCCATCTGCGCTTTGCCGGTCGAACGTGTTTCCGCGAAGAATTCGCATCTCTACTTGTGGGTACCCAACGCGCTGCTGCCCGAAGGGCTGGAGGTGATGCGCGCCTGGGGTTTTCGCTATGTGTCCAACATCGTCTGGGCCAAGCGCCGCAAGGATGGTGGGCCGGATGGTCGCGGCGTGGGCTTTTATTTCCGCAATGTCACCGAACTGCTGTTGTTTGGCGTGCGCGGCTCGATGCGCACGCTGGCCCCGGCACGCAGTCAGGTCAACCTGATCGAAACCCGCAAGCGTGAACATTCACGCAAACCGGATGAACAATACTCACTGATCGAAGCCTGCTCCCCTGGCCCGCGACTGGAGATGTTTGCCCGCCACCCCGCCCCGGAATGGGCGGCATGGGGCGCGGAATCGGCCGATGACGTGCAGCCGCGAGGCCGTCGACACAAGGGATACCAAGGAGGGCCGATCCAACTGCCGTTATTGGCGCGGCATGCACGCATGCCCGATGACACACAACACTCCGTGGCCTCCAGCTTGCGCGACCAATACGAGCAAGGGCGCTCCATCCGGGAACTTTCGGATGAAACCCGCTATTCGATCAGCCGAGTCCGTGGTTTGCTGCACGCGGCAGGGACCACGCTGCGTTCGCGCGGCGGCTCGCGCTGACGCCGCTGGACTTCTGCATTGGCAACCCACGTCGGTGGGAGCGCACAGGCTTCGCCACCCGCATCGCTTGCCACTCAATCGATGCCGAAATCGAAATAGTTGTTGCGATCCGAGACGCCGAGGCTTCCCATGCCGAAGCCGTTGTTCAAGATCACCGCGGCGTACTCGCCCGACTTCAAATCCTGCCGTGGCGTCACGGCAAAGAGCGTGGTCCGTGCCGGCGCGCGCGACTGGTCGGCAAGCTCGACGCCCTGCGTGCGCACGATGCGATCGCGCCTGATCTCGATCGCATCGCTCACATCGCTGCCATCCAGCGCGACCCGGCGGGTGCCATCCTTGCGCACATCGAGACGGACGATGGTCAGGTAGTCTTCGGCCGCGACACTGCCTGGCACCGCGACGATGAACGAGGGCCGACGGTTGCCGACCCGCAGGTTCGCGCGTGCGCCCGCAAGCTCGGCGTGGGTGACCATGCCGCCGAGTCCCAGCGCATGCAGGCCGGCACGGTGATGGGCAACGGTGTAGCGCATGCGCACGCTGTCGTCGCCATCGACCAGGGTGAGCACGCGCATGATCGCGCCCGACATCCAGAAGCCGTCATCGACGTCGAGTCCTTCCAGCTCGTCCGTCTCGTCATCGGTTGCCTCGACGTGCACACACGCGTTCGCCGCCACGGTCTTTTCGAGCATTGCCCGGATGACTTCGGCCGGAACCGCCGCCTGCTTCAAGACAATCAGATCGTCGGGCGAGGTCTCGTAGCGCCCCTCGGACGCACGGATCGCCATCACGATCACGCCTGGATCGAGTCCAGCGGCCACCATCTTCTTCACGTCCGCATTGGACAGGACTGTTTCACCGGCATGTGCCGCCAGGCCGAACAGTACGAGCGCCACGACCACGCCACAGAGACGAAAGATCAGACCTGCCTTGCCGAGCATCACGATATTCTTGTGTGAAAGTGCCGCAACCGATGGCATCGACATGCCGATGCCACGCTCTTGGTGAAGTCCATCGCCCGGGTGCCAATCCCCAGCCCGAGACAGTCGCTCGTGACGGGACACTCGCCATCCGCACGCGCACGCTCGACAAAGTCCCGTTGATGCCCTCCCAACACGCGCAACGCGGCCCCAGCGTCGGAACTGCACTGCCACGAGTGTAGTCGCAAGCCCCTGCCACGGATACCCGCGCGCTCCACCCCGCCGGCCCTTCGTCCGGGCTAGAATCCCCGCCCCGCCGTGTTGCGGGCACGCCCTTTTCCGTTTTTCCAAGTCCCCATGCAGACCCTAGAACACCGCATTGCCCAGACCATCGCCACCGACATCGCGGCCCAGGCCGCACAGGTCACCGCCGCCATCGCGCTGCTCGACGAAGGCGCGACCGTGCCCTTCATCGCGCGCTACCGCAAGGAAGTCACCGGCGGGCTGGACGATACCCAACTGCGCCTGCTGGAGGAGCGTCTGTCCTATCTGCGCGAGCTGGAAGACCGGCGCGCGGCGGTGATCGCGAGCATCGAGGAGCAGGGCAAGATGAGCGATGCACTGCGCGCCGAACTGCTCGCGGCCGACACCAAGGCACGGCTGGAGGATCTCTACCTGCCCTACAAGCCCAAGCGCCGCACGAAAGGCCAGATCGCGCGCGAGGCCGGGCTGGAACCACTGGCCGACGCCTTGTTCGGCGACCCGACGCTGACGCCTGAAGCGGTTGCAGCGACCTGCGTCACTGCGGAAAGAGGCGTGGCCGATGTGAAGGCGGCGCTCGATGGCGCGCGTGCCATCCTGATGGAACGCTTCGCCGAGAGCGCCACGTTGGTGGGCGAGATGCGCGGCTTCCTGCACACGCACGGCCGCATCCGCGCCCGCGTGATCGCCGGCAAGGAGGTCGAGGGTGCCAAGTACCGCGATTACTTCGACCACGTCGAAGCGATCGCGCAGATTCCCTCGCACCGTCTGCTTGCGCTGTTTCGTGCCAGCAAGGAGGCCATCATCGACCTTTCACTGGTGCCCTTCGCCAGCAGCGCGCCGAAGGTGATTGCCGGCGATGCACTCGACGAGGCCATCGCCGCGGGTCACGCCGAGGCCGAAGGCCGAGTCGCGGTGCACGTGGGCATCGCCGACCGGGGTCGTGCCGCCGATCGCTGGCTCATCGACACGGTGCGCCAGACCTGGCGGGTAAAGCTGCACCTGCACCTGGGCATCGACCTCTTCGGAGAAGCACGCGCACGCGCCGAGGACGAGGCGATCCGCATCTTCGGCGACAACCTCAAGGATCTCCTGATGGCCGCGCCTGCCGGCCCGCGCGTGGTGATGGGGCTGGATCCGGGCATCCGCACCGGCGTCAAGGTGGCCGTGGTCGATGCCACCGGCAAGCTGCTCGACACCGCCACGGTCTACCCGCACGAGCCGCGCCGGCAGTGGGACGCAGCACTCGCCGAGCTGGGCGTGCTGTGCAAGAAGCACGGGGTGAACCTCATCGCCATCGGCAACGGCACCGCCTCGCGCGAGACCGACACGCTCGCCGGCGAGCTGATTGCCAGGCTGCCAGGTGCGAAGATCGGCAAGATCGTGGTGAGCGAGGCCGGCGCCTCGGTGTATTCGGCCTCGGAGCTGGCCGCGAAGGAATTTCCCGCGCTCGATGTCTCGCTGCGCGGTGCGGTGTCGATCGCCCGCCGCCTGCAGGATCCGCTCGCCGAGCTGGTCAAGATCGACCCCAAATCCATCGGCGTGGGCCAGTACCAGCACGATGTGAACCAGGTGAAGCTCGCCCGTGCGCTGGATGCGCGGGTGGAGGACTGCGTCAACGCCGTTGGCGTGGACGTCAACACCGCTTCCGCGCCGCTCCTGGCGCGCGTGGCCGGGCTTTCGGCCAGCGTGGCCGAGAACCTCGTCCGGCATCGCGATGCCCACGGTGCCTTTGCCAATCGCAAGGCCTTGCTGAAGGTGCCGCGCCTGGGCGAGAAGGCCTTCGAGCAGTGCGCCGGCTTCCTGCGCATCGCCCACGGCGACAACCCGCTCGATGCCTCCTCGGTGCACCCGGAAGCCTATCCGGTGGTGCAGAAGATCCTCGATGCTGCCGGGCGCGAGGTGCAGACGGTGATCGGCGACATCCGCTTCCTGCGCAGCCTCAAGCCCGAGGCGTTCACCGACGAGACATTCGGCCTGCCGACGGTGCGCGACATCCTCAAGGAACTGGAAAAACCCGGCCGCGATCCGCGTCCCGAATTCAAGACCGCCACCTTTGCCGAGGGTATCGAGGACATCAAGGATCTGCGCCCGGGGATGATTCTCGAAGGCGTGGTCTCCAACGTTGCCGCCTTCGGCGCCTTCGTCGATCTGGGCGTGCACCAGGACGGCCTCGTGCACGTCTCGGCCCTGTCGGAAAAATTCGTGAAAGATCCCCGCGAGGCGGTGAAGACCGGCGACATCGTCAAGGTGAAGGTGATGGAGGTCGACATCGCACGCCGGCGCATCGGTCTGTCCATGCGCCTGTCCGACGAGCCCGGCGAAACCCGTGGTCCGTCGCGTGCTCATGATGCTCGCGCCCCGCGTGATCCGGCACGCGGCAGGCCCCAGGATCGCGGTCCAGGTCAGTCGCCATCGAGCAGTGCAGCCTCCGCCTTGGCGGATGCGTTCGCCCGCGCCAGGATGAAGGGATGAACACGCCACTGAACATCCCGATCCGCGACCCCAGGCCCACACCGCCCGAGCGCCCGCTGCCGAGCGATTGCTGCGACAGTGGCTGCGATCCTTGCGTGCACGACAGCTACGCCGAGGAACTGGGCGAGTACCGCAAGGAGCTGGCGGCCTGGTTGCAGCGCCATCCGGGCGAGACTTGAGACGGGACATCACACAGAAAACACCGTGCCGCTGATGCCTGCCTTGGCAACGTGGAGCACACGGATACATCGCACACCTCTTGGGATTGACAACCAAGGCACGCTTCATCCAATCCCGCAAGACTCGAACCTTTCGCCTGATGTACAGCCAGATCAATGATCCGCAACACTGGATCCTCACCGAAGCGCTGGATGAGGTCGCCGCACACCGACCCGATTCGCTTTGGCTGACGGATGCGCAGGGCCATCGTCTCGACTTCGGACAGGCGCGAGATTTCGGCCGGCGCGCTGCCGGTTTCTTTGCGCGGCTCGGTGTGGAACGCGAGGATCGCGTCGGCATCCTGTTGTTCAACAGCTGTGATTTCGCCCTCGCCTGGCTCGGACTGGGCTATCGCGGCGCGACGGCGGTGCTGTTCAACACCGAATTGAGCGGCAACTTCCTGCGTCATCAGCTGGTCGATGCCCAGCTGCGTCTGGTCGTGATCGATGCGGATCTCCTGCCGGCACTGATTGCCATCGCCGATGAGCTGCCCTTGCTGCGCGGCATCGTGATCGTGGGCGCAGTGCCCGCCAGCATCGCGCTGCCGGAGCAGTGGCTCATTCACCACTGGCCGGACTGGAACACCCAGGCCGACTGGCACGAACCCGGCCCGCGCGCGCAGGACATCGCCGCAATCATGTACACCTCGGGCACCAGCGGACCGGCCAAGGGCGTGCTGATGCCCCATGCCCACTGCGCGCTCTATGGCATCGGCAGCCTGCGCAGCCTCGGCTTGACGCACGCCGACCGTTACTACATCACCCTGCCGTTCTTTCATGCCAACGGCCTCCTGATGCAACTGGGCGCAAGCCTGCTCGCCGGCTGTTCGGCGCACACGCGGCGACGCTTCAGTGCCAGCCAATGGCTCGAAGACATCCGCGTGCAGCGCGCCACCGTCACCCATCTGCTCGGCGCGACCGGCGCCTATGTGCTGGCCCAGCCGTGCGGCGAACACGACCGCGATCACGTCCTGCGGGTGAGCATGAACGTGCCCAACACCCGCGCGCACGATGCCCAGTTCCGCGCCCGCTTCGGCATCGATGTCGTGTCGGGCTTCGGCATGACCGAGTGCAACATGCCGGTGCTGGGTCGCATCGGCCGGCCGGCACCGGGTGCAGCAGGCTGGCCGCTCGACGACTTCTTCGAGGTGCGCGTGGTCGATCCTGTCACCGACCTGCCGATGCCGGCTGAGGAGACTGGCGAAATCGTGGTGCGGCCGAAGATTCCTTTCGGTTTCATGGCGGGCTATTTCAATGCACCCGACAAGACCGTGGAGGCTTGGCGCAACCTGTGGTTCCACAGCGGCGATGCGGGCACCCTGGATGCCGACGGGCTTCTGACCTACGTCGACCGCATCCGCGACACGATCCGTCGCCGCGGGCACAACATCGCGGCCTCGGAAGTCGAGGCCACGGTCGTGGAACTGGAGGGCGTGGCCGAAGTCGCTGCCATCGCCGTACCTTCGGCCCTGGAAGGCGGCGAGGACGAACTGATGCTGGTGGTGGTCCCGAAGCCAGGCGTGATGCTCGATCTTCTCATCCTGGGGGCGGCAGCCACCCGACACCTGCCAAGCTTTGCACGACCGCGCTACCTCCGGCTCGTCGATGAGCTTCCCAAGACCGGCAATGGCAAGGTGCGTCGGGTCGAATTGCGCCGCGCAGGCATCGATGGCGCGTTCGATCTCGACGCCCGTTGACCGCGATCGCGCAGGACATGCCACAGGCATCGCGCCTTCAGCACCACACGAAACCCGCGGCTCGGGCTTGAGCGATGACTGAATCCTCAACGCGAGCAGGCCGCACGTGCGAAATCGTGCGAAATCCGGGACAACACCTCATCCGATTGATAACATTCGCCGCCTTGTCATTGGGGAGTAGCCATTCCCGGTACCCGCCGGGAAGGCCACGTCAACAGACTTGAGGTGTTTGCCTCATGGCGTGGTCGGCCCGCTGCATCGGCAGCGTGAGCCCGGCGAGACCTTTGGCCGGAATGCGTGCAGCCAGCCGGGCGAGCCGCAGTCCGTGCCATTGGATTCTTGCTCGCCCGGCCGGATCGGACCCATGTTTCTGACGTTGACCCTGTTCCTCCTGTCTGCGGGCGCGATCTATCTTGCCTGCGAGTATTTCGTCAACGGCATCGAATGGCTGGGCCGACGCCTCAACCTCGGCGCAACCGCGGTGGGATCGGTGCTGGCAGCCTTCGGCACCGCGCTGCCGGAAAGCGCCGTGACCTTCATGGCGGTGGTGTTCGGCACCACGCCGGAACAGAAGGATCTCGGCGTCGGCGCCGCGATGGGCGGGCCCCTGGTGCTGGCAACCCTGGCCTACGCCATGGTCGGATTCGCCCTCTTCCTCAGCCGTGAGCGTCTGGCGCGCGATTCGAACAAGGTCCGGGTCGATCACGTCCGCATGCAGCGTGACCAGGCGGCGTTCCTCGCGGTCTTCGTGGTGAAGGTGGCGCTCGGCCTGGTTGCCTTCGCGATCAAGCCTCTGCTCGGCGTCCTGTTCCTGATCGCTTACGCCGTCTATGTCTGGCGCGAGATCCGGGACGCCGACACTGCTCCCGACGAAGAAGAACTCGAACCCCTCAAACTCCGCCCCTCGATCGTCGAGCCTTCGCTCGCGTGGGCCGGATTGCAGGCCGCGCTTGCCCTCGTCGTCATCGGCTTCGCCTCGCACGTCTTCGTCGCCCAGCTCGAAGCCATCGGCGTCGCCTTGAGCTGGCCACCCCATCTGGTGGCACTGTTGCTCAGTCCGGTCGCCACCGAGCTGCCGGAAACCATGAACGCACTGATCTGGGTGCGCCAGGGCAAGGAGCGCCTGGCACTGGCGAACATCTCCGGGGCGATGATGATTCAGGCCACGATCCCGAGCGCACTGGGCATCTTTTTCACACCCTGGTACTTCGACGGACCGTTGCTGGCATCCGGCGTCATCACAACCGTGGCAATCGTGTTCCTCTGGCTGATGTTCCGGCGCGGCCACGTCGATGGCCGCGCGCTGATCGCGGTAAGCAGCCTCTATGGCGTCTTCGCGCTGTTCGTCATTGCCCATTTCAACGCCGGGTAGTCACACCGGCCCGGGTTTCGGCAGTCAGTCATCGATGCATCCGCCTGCGGACACTGGACTCGGGGTGAAGAAGCCGGCGGCAACATCATGGCCGCCGGCATCACACTTCAATCCACGGCCGGCATCAGAGCAGATCTGCCGGCAGATTGCCGCCGTTGGCAGCGATGCGGCGCAGGACTTCCTTGTGCAACCACAGGTTCATCTGCGCCGAGTCGGCCATCAGCGTCTCGGGACAGCCCAATTCCTTCGCCATCTCCTTGCGCGCACCGAAACTGCTGTCCAGGTCGAGCAGCTTGAGCAGGTCGACGATCGAGGTCTTCCAGTTGAGCTTCTGCGGATTGGCGGCCGCCTTCTGCGTCAACAGGCCGACCACGTCGACCGTCGAGATCGGCGTCGGCTCGACAGGAGCCTCCGCTGCGGGCGCTGCGGCCGGGGTCGTGGGCGGAAGTTCGGCGGGATCGACGAAGATCACCTCCGGTGCGGGTTCCGGTGCCGGCGCTGCCTTGGCGCTGCCGATGCCGAGTTTTTCCATGATCGCTCCAAACAGGCTCATGGGCATTTTCCTTGTGTGGTGGGTGTTCCATGGTGCCAGCTTGCGAGACCCGAGCACAACGCCGGTTTCGAGACACTCTTCGACGCCATCATTCGCCACGCGTGGTCCAATGCCCTTCTGCGACCGCATCGCGCGCGTCACCTCCCACCTCATCGGAAACCCCATGAGCTCGATCGTCCACACGGTGCAACTGAACCCGCCCTACCTGCTGTTCCTGGGCGAAGAAACCCATCCGCTCAAGGCCAAGACCGCATTCGGGTTGCGCGATTGGGCACGCGAGCGTTGCGCCGGGCAGATGCACGCGCCGGGTGGCTCGGTGGATCTCGGCCTGCCCGAGCTGAATCCGGAACAGGCGCGCGCCGTCGGCATCCGCAGTCTGCTGATCGGCGTCACGCCCGTCGGCGGACGGATTCCGGCGCATTGGACGCCGATCCTGCTGGCCGCGGTTGAAGCCGGCCTCGACATCATCAGTGGCCTGCACAACCCGCTCGCCAGCGTGCCGGGACTTGCTGCTGCCGCCGCGAGGAATGACGCGCGCCTGATCGATGTGCGCTTGCCACCACCCCATTTGCCGCGTGCCACCGGCAAGAAGCGCAGCGGGATGCGCGCCGCGATGGTCGGCACCGACTGTGCGCTCGGCAAGAAGTACACCGCCCTCGCACTTGCCGGAGCAATGCGCGTGCAGGGCATCGATGCCGATTTTCGCGCCAGTGGCCAGACCGGCATCATGATTGCGGGCGAGGGCATCGCCGTCGACGCGGTGGTGGCCGATTTCATCGCCGGAGCGGCCGAGTGCATCTCCCCCGAGGCCGCGCCCGATCACTGGGATCTGGTGGAAGGTCAGGGTTCGCTGTTCCATCCCGCCTATGCCGCGGTGACGCTCGGCCTGCTGCACGGCTCGCAGCCCGATGCCCTGGTGCTCTGCCACGATGCGATGCGCACCCATGCGGTGAGCTGGCCGGATTATCCCCTGCCAAGTCTCAGGGAGGCCGAGCAGCTCTACCTGCAGATGGCACGACGCACCAACTCCAGGGCACGCCTGGCCGCGGTCAGCCTCAATACCTCGGCCCTGTCGCTGGATGCTGCGCAGGAAGCGATCGAACGCGTCGAAAAAGAACTTGGCGTGCCGGCGTTTGATCCCATGCGCACACCGCTGGAGCCCATCGTCGCGGCGATCGTCGGATAAGCCCGATGCGCACCCGAGCGCCCGCGCACAACCCGCACGCAGTCTTACTCAAAGCCGTTGGCAAACAGCACGCCGCCGCGCAAGGGCACGTTGGCACTGGCCGACTTGGCACCGCCGCTGCCGGTATTGCCGTTGTCGTTGATTCCGATGGCGAGCGTGCCACTGCCGGAGAATCCCGGCCCCTGCATGCCCACATTGCCGGCGCCGAAATACGTGTTCAGACTGGCGAGCGTGCCGGCAAAGCTGCGGGTGTTGCCGCTGCCCGAAGCGGTGACGCCTCCCGAGCTGGAGCCGGTCAGGGTCACGGCTGCGGGCGCGGTGAGTGACACGGTGAGCGAACCGCTGCCGGCATCGACGTCGGAAAAGCTCACGCCCGACACCGGCGAGGTCCCGACGATGGCCACCGTGAGCGAGGCCGGAACCACGAGCTGCGGCGCATCGTTCACCGCATCGACGACGAGGCTCAGGCTGCGGCTTGCACTCTGCGGGCCACCGCTGCCGGTATTGCCGTTGTCGTTGATCTGGAGCGTGAGCGCGACGTTGGCGGTGTCATCGAGCACCGTGGTGTAGGCCAGCTTGTTCGCGCCGAGAAAGGCATTGAGATTGGCAAGGGTGCCGCTGAGGGTACGGCTGGTGGCACTGCCACCGACCGTGACGCCACCGCTGCCGCTCGCCGCGAGCGTGCCACGTGGCACGCCGAAGGTGGCGGTGAGCGTGCCGCTGCCGGCGTCCGGATCGGCGAAGGAAATCCCGCCAAGCGGTGAGGCCACGTCCTCGGTGACATGGATCGGATCGGATGCGGTGATGGTGGGTGGCTGGTTCGCGACCTGCAGCGGCAACACGCAGCTCGCCGGTTGGCTGGCGATGCGGGCATTGAGTCGGGTGACCTGGACCTGATGGAACAGCCCCGCGTTGCTGTAGCTGCCCCCGCAGACCAGCATGTTGCAGTAGCTCATCAGGGTGCCACGCGGCGAGCCCGGGCCGTTGGTCGGGCATGAGGTCGGGCCGGAGTAGCACCCATACGCACCCTCGCCGGCGAAACACTGGTCGAGGGTATTGGTTGCGGCCGGCTCATTTCCCGAGGTGTCGGTGCAATGGGTATGCGCGAGACCGAAGTTGTGGCCGAGCTCGTGCGCCACCAGCGGCGCGTCGCTGGCGACGGTGTTGGAGCCGTTCTTGAACACCCGGTTGATGCTGTAGTGCCCTGCCGTCTGCCCACCCCAGACCGTGCCCTTGGCATCGCAATAGCTGCCCGAGGTCAGGATCCAGGCGATGCCCGAGGCGGAGTTGTTGGTTGCCGACTTGCCCGAGATCATCAACGCAAAAGCGCGTGAGACGCCGGCATAGTTGTTCATCCAGTAGGCGCCGAACTCGTTGAGCTGGGAGGAGATATCCGAGCCGATGGCCGAGGGATAGGGATCGGGGATGGTCGAGGGGCGCAGGATCTGCGAGCCGATTTGCAACTGGATCGTGGCACCACCCGCGGCCGACTCCTGTTCGTAGAAGGCACTTATCGCAGCGACGAGGGCGGCAAGGTAGTTGCCGGCATCGGTTTCGTTGTTGGAGAACTTGAGGTTCAGCAGTTCGTTGTCGGTATCCAGCGCCAGGATCACCCGCCGCGTCGCGGCCTTGGCGATGGCGGGATCGGGCCCGGCAGCCACCCGCCCGGACAGGGCAAGCGGATCATGCGCCGGGTCGAGTCCGCCGAGACAATCGAAAGCCGGCCGGCTGCCATCGGGCAGAGGCGCATCGACCGCCTTCGGCGTCAGGCGCAGTTGACCGCGCCGGACATCGACGTCGAACGCCCAGACTCCGCTCGCATCCGCCATGAGGCCCTGCCCACTCTTGCCATCGGTTGCCAGCGACAGCGCCATGCGCGCCTCGCCCCGAGTCCCGATGAAATGCCGCAGCGTGCTGCGCGGCATCGCCTCCAGCCCACCCGCACGCGCCACCCACAACTGCGCATCGGGGGCATAGACATCGATGCGCCGGAACGACCAGAACTCCGCTTCCGCAGCCGCGCCGTTCTGCTGCATCGAGGCATCTGCATGGTCGCGACGCAGGCCCAGCGTGCTGCGCTGCGACACCTCCAGCGCGCGCAGACGGGAAAACGTCGTCGCATCCAATTGCAGGGGCGGTGGATCCTGCGCCCACGCGACCGTGGGCAAGAGCAAAACCCATGCGAGGAGGAATGTGCAGATCTTGGCTCGACCCGATGCGTTGATGTCCATTGCGGTCTCCTTTCCGTGCATCGCGGGAGATCTGGCTCGTGACAAAGCATGAGCTTACGCCGTTTCCATCGGCATCGCGCTGCTGCCAACGCGCCATTGGCAAGCGCACGATACCCGGGATGCAATCCAGGTCAAAACCCGTGGCGCAGGAATCCACCATCGACCGCGATGCACTCGCCGGTGATGTAGGCCGCCGCCGGCAGGCAAAGGAAGGCGATCGCAGCCGCGACCTCCTGCGGCTCGCCGACTCGTCCCAGCGGCGTGTGCGCAAGGACGTCCTCTCGATATTCCGCCTGTGCGAGCGGACCAGCGGTGCGACGGGTATGGATGTACCAGGGCGCGACCGCGTTCACCCGGACACCATCACGCGCCCATTCGCAGGCGAGGTTGCGGGTGAGCTGGTGCAGTGCCGCCTTGCTCGCACCATACGGTGCACCGGTACGCACATGCACGAGGCCGGACACCGAACCGACATTGACGATGGCGCTGGCCGGATGTGCGGCAAGCAGCGGGTAGGCGCAGCGGCAAATTTCGAACGCGGCGAAAACATTGGTCTCGAAGATCGCACGCCACTCGTCTTCGGCGTAGTCCATCGCCGCACGCGAGACATTGGTGCCGGCGTTGTTGACGAGGATCTGCAATTTCATGCCGGCATCTTCGATCCAGTCGAACAGCGCCTCGCGTGCATCGGCCTGGGCCACGTCGGCGACAAAACCGCGCACCTGGCGTGAGGGGAATTCTTCCTCCAGCTCGGCGACCGCCACATCCAGCCGGTCGGCATCACGTGCCACCAGCAACACGTCTGCGCCCAGCCCGAGCAACTCGCGCGCAATCGCGAGACCGATGCCGGCGCTGGCTCCGGTAATCAGCGCTGCCTGTCCATCCAGACGCCATCGCGGATCGTTCATGCAAGATGCTTCCACTGCGGATGCCGTAGGATACGAGAATCCGACCCGGAGCCTTGCATGTCCCGCCGCAGCCTGCCCGTTTTCCTGATCCTCGCCCTCGCCTGTCTCGGCCCGCATCCGGCGCGTGCCACCGAACCCGCCTGCGCCGCCGTCGATGGCTGGAATGCCGGTCGCGCCGGCCAGCCCGCCGATGCCGCGTGCAAGACCGATGCCTACCTCGAAGCCCATCGTCTGGGCGAGGCGCTCGCCGAACTGCGCAGCGAGCGCGAGGTGATCGACACGCGCATCGCGGCCGGCACGGAGGATGCGGGCGTGCTGCGCCGGCGCCAGCGCCAGATCGATGTTGATGTCGAGGCGATCCAGGGCGTCGCCGTACTGCACGCCTGGCCACAGGATCGTCCCGTCGCCCTGCCCGCCGGAGATCAGCCATGAGCCTGGCACGAGGCACCGGAATCACCTTGCTGCTCGCGCTGGCCGCGAACATCACCGCCTGCGGCACGTCCTCGCCGCCCGAACCGCCACGCGAGGAACACAAGGACCTGCAACGCGCGATCCAGCAACCCATCGACCGCGCCCGTGCCGTGCAGGACGAGGTGCAGAAGCAACAGGAATCGCTGCAACGCCAGGTCGACGAGAGCGGCGGCTGAAGACCCGCACCTCCTTCGATCCAGACCCACCCGATCCCGGCTCCGTGCCGGGATCATCATTTTCCGATTGCGCACAGCGAAACGCCCGGCTTGCCGGGCGTTTCGGGTTCCACTTCAGGCGATGATCCTCAGACGTTGCGGCGTCCCAACGCACCCCAGGCCAGCAACAGCATGCCGAGGCCCAGCAGCATCAGGACCCAGCGCGAGGCGGCCGGCACCGGCACGATTTGCCCAGGCACGCCCAACGGCACGGCGGCGGACGAGGACGAGTCGTGGTCGACCGAGGAACTGCTCACGGTCGCGATGTTCACGATCGGGTTCGGGCCGTTGTAGGTCGCCGGCACGTTCATCGTCACATCGATCACGCGCAGGGTTCCGGGCGCCATGGTGCCAAGGGCACACGGGAACGGCGTGCTGCAATCACCCGCGTTCGACACGAACACCAGGCCCGTCGGTGTCGGATCCGTCACCACCACGTTGTAGGCGGTGGTGGTGCCGACGTTCTCGACCAGGATCTGGAAGGTGATGTCCGCGCCACGCGGCGTGAACGGCGGTCCGACCTTGGTGATCGACAGGTGTGCCGGCGCGGTCGGCGAGTCCACCGTGCTCGGCGGCGTCGTCACCGGCGGCGGGTTCGGATTGCCCGGGGTCGCAGGCGGCGTGCCGGTCGCGGTCGCGCTGTTCTGGAAGTGACCGGCAGTCACATCCGCCGCCGTCACCACGTGCGTCGCCGGACAGGTCGTCGAAGCGCCAGCCGCGAGCGTGCCAGGCAGTGCGATCGGTGCACAGGCCGCCACGACCGCGTTCGGATCGCTCACCGACACGTTCGTCATCGCGATCGTGCCCGGATTGCTCACCACCAGCGAGTAGCTGATCGTCTCGCCCACGGCGTACGGACCAGGACCGGAGGTCACGGTCTTGACGATCGTCAGGCCCGGCTCGCCGGTTGGCGAGTCCACCGTGCTCGGCGGCGTCGTCACCGGCGGCGGGTTCGGATTGCCCGGGGTCGCAGGCGGCGTGCCGGTCGCGGTCGCGCTGTTCTGGAAGTGACCGGCAGTCACATCCGCCGCCGTCACCACGTGCGTCGCCGGACAGGTCGTCGAAGCGCCAGCCGCCAGCGTGCCAGGCAGTGCGATC
>WBZR01000372.1_pt1 | contig 73750 bp, 64 predicted proteins | sample 5204231 | NCBI WGS metagenome assembly WBZR01 (sample SAMN12412403, study PRJNA552823) | activated sludge metagenome | isolation source: activated sludge from anammox sidestream of wastewater treatment plant... | place: USA: Virginia | collected 2017-08 | reverse complement strand
CACGGCCAATTTCTGAAGCGGAGCCCCTGAGATACTCATGTATCCACGGAGATGGACTATTAATCTTCTACCTACTTCATGACGGGCCGCGCTGGCAGGCGATTTCTGCTCTTGGGCTTGAAAAAAATCAAAGTAGGTAGGAAAATAATAGTCATCACTCCAGGCTCGGTGGGGCTTTTGGATGATCTTGGAAAAAATTCATTCCGATAAAAGAAACATTAAAAAAGATGCTAAGTGAAATTACCTGTCGTTACTGATGTTTGGACTATTAATCTTCTACCTACTTCGTGGCGAGCCGCGCTGGCAGGCGATTTCTGCTCTTGGGCTTGAAAAAAATCGAAGTAGGTAGATAATTAATAACCGAAAACCCACGCCACATCACGCATTGTGGGTATCAGGATAAAGAAAGGTAACGCTTTCACGGCCAATTTCTGAAGCGGAGCTCCTGAGATGCTCATGTACTCACATAGGCGGACTATTAATCTTCTACCTACTTCATGGCGAGCCGCGCCGGCAGGCGATTTCTGCTCTTGGGCTTGAAAAAAATCGAAGTAGGTAGGAAAATAATAGTCACCACTCCAGGCTCGGTGGAACTTTCGGATGATCTTGGAAAAAATTCATTCCAATAAAAGGAACATTAAAAAAGATGCTAATTGGAATTACTTGTCGTTACTGATGTTTGGACTATTAATCTTCTACCTACTTCATGGCGAGCCGCGCCAACAGGCGATTTCTGCTCTTGATCTTGAAAAAAATCGCAAGCATATTCGGGATGGACTGAAATGAGATTTGCCTTAGTTGCAATGAAGCATCCAACCCAAATAAAATTTTTATCCTAACGCTTAGCCCGCCTTTGCCTCCAAATAAAATGAATTTTTGAGACGCTAGCAGAAGAAGGAAATTTGGGAGACTAAAATCGTCCCTTCCCATATCTTTCCATATCCCCTGTCTGCCTCACCCTGATTTCGTTTACCTCAAACTAAGAGGAGCAAAATCAGGGCTCTGCAAACCTACATTCTATTTAGAAAGAATAGTTATGATAATATCAGAATACAGGTTTTCCTACTCGGAGCTTTTACACTTTAGGGAAGCAAAGCGGGGTAACAAAGGCAGAGAGCAGGAATACCGGTAAACATTCCAAATATGATTTTTCTCCGGCGGAGAAAATTTGGAATGGCACTCTGATATACATAATGGCACTTTGATAAATATTCAACCAAAACGCTATCTGCATCCGATCAGGGCAACATGACTTCGTTATTGCCGGCAGCCCATTCATTCATACCTCCGGCAAAGTTCTTGACTTGCTTGAAACCATTTGCCTTTAGCATGGAATACGCAATGACGGATCGTACACCACTCTGGCAATGAACGACGATTTCCTTATTTTTATCCAACCGGGCCATATATCCAGCCAGATCCGGATAGGCCACATGCTTTACACCCTTGATGTATCCAGCCTTGTATTCATTTTCACTGCGTACATCGATGATCTCGACATCCTTTCGGCTCAGGTAGGCCTTGAACTCTTTAAGGCTTAGCAAGTCCGGTTTTTGCACGTGAAGGATTGAAGGATCATTTACAAATCCATAGATATTGTCCATGCCTATACGCATCAGGGCACGGGTCAGCTCGTCTTCTCTCCCCTTGTCGGCGATGATGACCAGCTGTTGGCTGTAGTCAATCAGTGAGCCGGCCCAGGTAGAAAAAGATTTGCCGCCATTGAGCTGCAGACTTCCGGCTTCATATCCTGCCAGGTGGCTGTTGAGCGTACGGGCGTCAATGACAATCAGGTTGTTTGTGCGGGCGTTTTGATAATCCTCCGATGATAGGACCGGATGCTTGGGTACCATGACCAACAAAGGCCGGGGTGTCTTGTTGAGATGCTTCATCATCGCAAAATATTTAGGTGGAGCAGGCTGACCGTCCAGGATATATTGGACGAATGCTGCTTCATCTTTACCAAATTGAAGGGCCGGATTGGTCATTTTTTCCTGCTTAAGCGTGGATTGGGGGATGTTGCTCAGGCTCTTGCCACAAAATGAACCTGCACCATGTCCCGGCCATATCTCCAGTTCGTCATGAAAACGAAGGAATTTCTGCACGGAAGCGAATAAGTCACGCGCCCCTTTCTCCTGTGTACCTATTTGTCCGGCAGCCTTCTCAAGCAGGTCGGGCCTCCCGACGTCGCCCACAAAGATAAAGTCGCCAGTAATCGCCTTGACAGGTATCTTGTTGCCCTGATCCATCAAGAGAAATGTGATGCTTTCCGGAGTATGCCCGGGCGTATGCATCACCTTCAGCACATGACTTCCTATACGGATCATATCACCATCCATTAGTTGCTTGTGTGCAAACAAGTACTGCCAGTCGACACCACCCTCACCGGATAACAACAGTTCGGCACCGGTTACATGCGCCAGTTCGCGTGCGCCGCTCAAGAAGTCGGCGTGAATGTGGGTTTCGGTGACCTTGCTGATTTTCAGGTTGTTTTCCTGGGCTATCTGCACATAAGTGTCGATATCTCTTTTAGGGTCGATGACAATGGCTTCGCCTGTATTTTTATCGGCTATGACATAACTTGCCTGAGCCAGTGTCTCATCATAGACTCGCTGGAAAAATAAGTGCTGGCCATGGATGGTTCCGGTGGATAGCATAACCGAAAACAAAAGTCCGATCGAAAAACGTATCATAGTCAATTTCATCATTAAAGAATTTATTTTGAATGAATATGTGTTGAAATATCGGTGCAAAGTAATGGCTTAAACACTGCCCCCAATGTTACTTTTGTCACACAACCCTTTTTGTCCTTTCAAATTGCCTATGCAGTATTGATTTCTTTAAGCAGAATCAGGGGGAATGAGGATAGAATTGACCGCAGGTATGGTTAAAATTGAGTTAAAACGAAATCTCAAACAATGATTTGCAAAAAAATGTAGTTGATAGATTGAAAATGGATGAATTTCGGCCTAATTTGTAAAAATTCGTTAAAATTACGCTTGTAACCGAAAGAGCATTTATTTTTGGACAATTTTTCATTAAAACCAAATTAAAAAGATGATTAAGAATGTATTGATGGCCGGGCTGTTTGCCTTATTGAGTGTCGGAGCTGCCTCTGCACAGCGAGTCGCTATTGTCGATATCGCAGGATTACTGGAGAATATGCCTGAATATGCAGCTGCACAAAAGCAACTGGACGACCTGAGTGCCACCTGGCGTGCCGAAATCAATGCCGAAATGGACAAGATCAAGGGACTTTACAATAAATATCAGGCGGAACTGCCCTTGCTCAATGACGACATGAAGCGTAAGCGCGAAGATGAGATCACCAATAAGGAAAAGGAAGTCCGCGATCTCCAGCGTGCAAGATTCGGTACCGATGGCGCCTTGTTTACCAAGCGGGAAGAATTGGTCAAGCCCATTCAGGACAAGGTTTATAAGGCCATCGATGACTATGCAAAGGAACGAGGTTTTGACCTTGTACTGGATAAAAGCAGCGCTGCCGGCGTGTTGTTCGTGTCTGACGGCATCGATAAGACAGCGGATATCGCTAAGAGAATTAAGTAAGGGACCTAGGCCTATTACATAAGAAGTAAATTCATGTATCGGCCGGAATAGATGTTATATATTGAATCATTCCGAGCCCGGAAAGCTATCACAATCAAAGCTTTTGTGATGACGTGCCGATAATTTGGCTAAGTAAAAGTTATTGATTATTTTTGCACACTTTTTTAAACCAACAAGAACAAAAATGAACCGAATATTGCTTATCTGTCTGATTACCCTTGCCTTTGGCGCATCAAGTGCTATGGCTCAGAAAGTTGCGTATATCAACAGTGCCGTACTGATGCAGGATCTGCCTGAAATCAAACAGGCCGACTCCAATCTGAATGCATTCCAGACACAACTCCAGAAAAAAGGCGAACAAATGGTGACAGCCCTTCAAGCCAAATATCAGGAAGTGGCTAAGAAACAAAGCGCCGGCGAAATATCTCCAAAGCAACTGGAGGAAGAATCCAACAAACTCAAAGAGGAAGAAGCCAAGATTACTCAATTTGAACAAGACATGAACAAGCAGGTGTCCGAGAAGCGTCAAGCACTCTACCAGCCTATTCTGGACAAGATCAATGGCTTTATTGACGAGGCAGCTAAAAAACTGGGCTACGACTATGTATTGGACAGCAGCACCGGAATCCTTCTTTTTGCCGAAGACAAATATGACATCACCGCCGATGTAAGGCATAAGATGGAAGAGTCCGCAAAAGCTCCGGTCAAGGAGGAATCCGCCCCGGCTCAGGAAACAGCTCCCAAGAAATCCACACCTGCCAAGGGTGGCAAGAAATAACCTGCCAATAGGTGTCTTTGATTCCGGCTATGGCGGCCTGACCGTCTTTCGGGCCATCAGAGACTTATTGCCACATTACGATTATCTATATCTGGGCGACAATGCCCGGGCGCCTTATGGCAACCGATCATTCGACACTGTGTATGAGTTTACCTTGCAGAGTGTCGAATGGTTTTTTGAACAGGGCAGTCCGCTCGTCATCCTTGCTTGCAACACGGCATCAGCCAAAGCACTACGCACCATCCAACAGGTTGACCTGGCTCAACGCTATCCAGACAGGCGAGTATTGGGAGTAATCAGACCTACCGCTGAAGTCATAGCCGGATATTCCCGGTCAGGCAGAATCGGTATCCTGGGGACCAACGGCACGATCAACAGTAATTCCTACCGCATCGAGATCGATCACTTCTCCCCTTCGACAACAGTCTATCAGCAAGCCTGCCCCATGTGGGTTCCCTTCATAGAAAATGGCAACCACATCGGCCACGAGATGGATTACTTCATCGAGGCCGACCTAAAGGCGCTGTTTGAGCAGGATCCCGAAATCGACACCATCTTGCTGGGTTGTACCCATTATCCGCTGATCATCGATAAGATCCGCCAATACGTGCCTGCACACGTCACCATCGTATCTCAGGGCAATATCGTGGCGGATAGCCTTGCCGACTATCTGGTTCGGCATCCGGAGATGGAAAGCAGGCTTACCAAAAATGCCACAACGGAGTTTTGCACGACCGATGATCCAGCCAATTTCGCTTCACAGGGCCGCATGTTCTTTGGAGAGGAAATAGAAGCGAGACACGTGAAACTGTGAATGTATGCCTTACTGACGGAAGACTGGTCAATTCCTGAAGAAAATATTTTTGATTTGTCTCGATTCTTTGTGTGTTTTCTTTTTATCCCGAAAGTAATCGCTAATGAAAATTTAAAAATTGATAAAATCTGCAAATGTTATTACCCAAAATATCCGTAACTATTCACCTAATAAGAAAGAGTTCGATTTTTCTTTATTCTACCACGCCTTTCCCGGCCGTCCGGGGAAATAAACGAAATGACACGAAAGAATTTCGTGCTGTTTAGTGCCATTTCGTGGTAGAAAACTGCCTTGGCGTGTCTTCTTTGGTGGCTATGTGATAATATTCAACAGGTTATTTCTTGGTCTAACGAAAGATTTCAGGATTCTCCTTTCACCACGCCGGACCCGGCCGTCCGGGGAAATATGCAGTGCGATAGACCTTCCGTGGTTTGCATTGCAATTTAGTTGTTAAATAAATATTTGGAGCTTTAGGTATTGATAAGCCGTAGATTATAGACAATTTGAGGTGAATAGTTACAAATATCCACATTTGAGTATTGATTTATAAAAGAAAATAAACACATTCAAATGTCCCGGCTCACACCTACGATACTAAGCTTATTTGCTGCCTGAAATGCAGAAATATGTGACTTACTGTTTATTTATATCAATCTGAAAAAGCATTGATTATTTAAGATCACTATAGTTTAATTCTACCCAATACCAATCCACCTCATCCAACATCCTCCATAATACTCTGAAATATAACATAAAATAGTACTTTTGTGCCTTTGAATCTCATATTGATGCAAACCAAAGAATCTTTAATCGATATCCTGAAACTTATTCTGAAGCAGAAAAAGTCCGTTATCAGAAATGTCGCTATTATAACCATTTTGGCAGTGATCGTTTCGCTGTTCCTCCCCAATTACTATTCAGCAACCACTGTATTTTATCCCGCCAGTCCGGACGTGATGAAACCGGAACACATCTTTGGTACTTCCACCAAGGATATGGAATACTATGGAACCGGCATGGACCTCGATCGAATGTTGTCTGTGGCAAATTCCGTAGAACTGCTGGATCTAATGGTGGACTCCTTCGATCTGTATAAGAGATATGAAATCGACTCTACAGGGCGTAAGGCTAGATATAAGGTACACAACACTTTAAAAGATCATTACAAGATAGAAAAAACCAAGCTGGATGCCCTTGAATTATCCATTGAAGACAAGGATCCGAAAGTTGCAGCCTCCATGGCTAATGCTGCCCGGTTCTTCATCAATAATTTGGTCTCTAATCTGCTGAAGACCAATCTGGAGGAACTTTCGGTTACCATGAAGGACAATATAGCCCAAAAACAAAAAGAGGTGGAAACCCTTTCCGACTCTGTCAGGATACTAAGGAATAAATATAAAATCATAGAGCCCGATGCCCAGGGCAAGGAGTTGATGCAAAAAATGGTCAATGTGGAATCCAAATACAAAAGGGAACAGGAACGACTCAAAGTGCTGGAGACCCTGCCCGGTATCCGCCGTGACACCATCAATCTGCTCAAGGCTATGGTTGCCGGTCTCAAAGAAGAATACAAGTCCATTACCGACTCCAACACCACCAGCGCCATCAATTTCAACAACTTCAACGAAGGGCGAAACATCATCGAGGTGATGAGTACACAGTTAAGATCGGCCAAAGATTACCTGACCGTGTATAAGACCAGATATAATCAATTGCTCGGAGTGCTGAAAAGCAAGAGCAATGCTTTGCACCTCGTAGAGAAAGCCGATATTCCCCTTGTCAAATCCAGACCTAAAAGATCCCTGATCGTATTGGCGGCCATGATAGCTGCATTGATGGTCAATGTGCTCGGCATCATAATCATAGATTCCCTGCGCGATCCGGAATGGAAAAAACTCTGGAATGACTGATTCCCTTGCCGCCGGCCTGAACAGGCCATCGCGCCTGTTGTTGCTGATCAACCTGTTTCTTGCATGCTGTGTCATTCTGGCTATCGGTCTGGAGCAGTACTGGCTTATTGCCTTGCCGTTGATCATTCTGGTTGGATTCCTTCTGTTTAAAGACCTGCGCCTCATGTATATCATCATGATCATGAGTGTGCCGATATCCATCGAATATTCGTTTGGCAGCTTTACTCTGGACGCTCCGGATGAATTGTTCAATATATTCTTTCTGGCCTTGATGCCCGGCTTTTTGATTTTCAACTACAAAAAAATAGATTTTAGTTTCATCCGGCATCCGATTGTGCTTTTTCTCGCGGCATCATTCCTGCTTTCCATCATTGCCACCATCTTCTCAGTCAATATTTTTCTATCAGTAAAATATTTACTTGCCAAAGCATGGTACATCGTGGCATATTTCGGCTTGACCGTGTTTTTCCTGAAATCATGGAAAGATGTGAAGAACCTGGCAATTGCCGTGGGGTTTACGACTGTTCTGACCTTGTTATACGTCATGACCAGACATGCAGCAAAAGGTTTTTCTTTTGACTCCATCAACTTTTGTGTCGGACCTTTTTATTCCAATCACGTCAACTACGCCATTCAGTTGCTGGTAGTCTTCCCGTTGATATGGATGCTTGGCAGGATGCACCTATTGAAGTGGAAGCAGAATTATCTATACTTCGCGTTGGTCTTATTATTCATCGCCGGAATATATTTCAGCTATACCAGAGCCGCCATCGGTGCATTACTCCTGCTTATTCCCTTTTATTATATTGTCAAATGGAAGCTGATGAAACCGGCCATCATCTTTTCCATCATCGGTGTTTTTTGCTATACAATTTATTTGGTCAGGGACAATAAATTTTTTGACTATGCTCCGGATTACAATAAGACGATTACGCAAACGGATTTTAACAAATTGCTTACTGCAACGTACAATTTCGAAGATATCTCCACGATGGAAAGGGTGTACCGATGGGTTGCTGCTCGATATATGATCGCCGACAGACCTTTGCTTGGAGTCGGACCTAATAATTTTTATGATACTTATTCTGCCTACACACTAAAATCCTTCCGGACGTATGTCAGTGATAATCCCGACCGAAGTACGGTACATTCTTACTTCATGCTGCTGGCGATAGAACAGGGATTCCTCGCGCCTATCCTCTTTGTCTGGATGGTTTCCTGGGCGCTGATAGCAGGACAAAGGCTTTATCATCGAGAGACGGACAAAAGGAACCAATACGTCATCATGGCAGCTATGATGATTCTATTTGCCATGCTGGTTGTACTTAGCATCAACGATGTCGTCGAATCTGATAAGGAAGGCTCATTCTTCTATATTTCGCTGGCTTTGATTGCAGGATTCCATTGGCGGAGCCTAAAAAGATCAGACAGGCAGGCACTAAATTCTATCGAACAAGCCTGACCGGCGTGTGATAAACCTTTGATCAAGGGAAAATATTCCTTTTGACTTATGTAAAAAGACAATTCTGTCACCTTGGCGCGTGAAATACTCGAAGACCGGTATTCCTCCATGAATGCCCCGGTAAAAACTTCCCTTTTGTATTGCGATATCGGCTAAAATATCGCTGATTGCCTTTTTATATCAATCCCAGGAATAACAAGGTCGGATCCTCAAGGAGTTTCTTCACCCTTACCAGAAAGGTCACTGAGCTTGAACCGTCGATGATTCTGTGGTCATAAGACATGGCCAGATACATCATTGGTCGGATCTCTACCTGATTGCCTACTGCTATCGGTCTGTTGATGATGGCGTGCATTCCCAGGATCGCCGATTGCGGTTCATTGAGGATAGGCGTACTCATCATGCTGCCGAAAATACCGCCATTGGTGATGGTGAATGTTCCGCCACGCATCTCTTCGAGCGTCAATTTGTTATTACGTGCCTTTTCCGCCAATTCCTTTATCTTGAATTCGATCTCGTGCAGTTGAAGACTCTCCACGTTATGTACCGGTGGAACTACCAGACCGGTCGGAGTGGAAACAGCAATGGAGATATCGGCATAGTCGTGATAGATGATATCTTCACCATCGATACCGGCATTGATTTCGGGCATTTCAAGCAAAACTGCAGAACAAGCCTTGGCAAACAAGGACATGTAACCGAGTTTAATACCGTATTTCGCTACGAATGCATCCTGATACTTGGCCCTCAAAGCATTGATGTTGGTCAGATCCACCTCATTGAAGGTGGTGAGCATGGCGGCGTTATTCTTGGCCGAAACCAAACGATTGGCGATGGTACGGCGCATGCGGCTCATCTTCTCCCTGCGTTCGGTGCGAGAGAATGCTGTAGCCGGGATTGGTGCAGCAGCCGTTGCTGGTTTTTGTTCTTCCGCTTTGGCAGGTTGTGTTGCCGGTTGTGCGGCTTGGCCCTGTGCTTTCTGGGCATCATCTTTGGTGATTCTGCCATCCTTGCCTGTACCGCTCACGGAAGCCGGATCGATGCCCTTTTCAGCGAGGATCTTGCCGGCAGCCGGAGAAGGAGTCCCGGTCGCATAGTTGGAGGTTGCAGGCTCAGGCGTTGCGGGCTTTTCTTCAAAAGCAACGGAAGTCTCGACATGCTTGACTTCAGCTGCACTGCCTGCGAAGGAAGTATCTATCTTTGCTACAAGATCGCCGATTTTCAGATCTTCACCCTCCTTGGCAACATAGATCAATTTTCCGGCTGCTTCGGCAGGGAATTCCAGGGTCGCCTTATCGGATTCGAATTCACAGATCGGCTCATCCATATTGATGATTGCACCATCAGCCTTCAGCCACTGAGACAATGTCACTTCATTGATCGACTCTCCGATGGTGGGCACGCGCATTTCGACGATACTCATAGTTGATTTTTTAGATTTGTCTAAATAATTTTTTAAATGTGCTAAATTTTATCTAACACGCTAAGTTAGAACATTATTCCATCTCAAACAAAAGAATATCAGGGAAGTTTTATTTTAGGGGATAAATATGGTCAATATAATCATTTTCCCCACCGCTCAATCTCAAATTGAAACGGTCGGAGTTGTGACATTTTCTGACAGCAAATTGACAAAAGACCCTTGAAATTTTATCTGTGGACAATTGATTTCAATCCTTAGCCCGGCAAGACATTTTATAGTCTTAGCACTATCGCCAAATCACCCGAATCAATCATCATTCCTGCTCAATCACTTACAGGACAAGACACCTTATTTGCAACAGTGCGTTACTCTCCTTTCACCACCTTTTCAGTAATCACGGTCCCCGTCTCATCCCTTAAAGTCAGGATATATGTTCCCGCAGCCACATCTGCCATATCTATTTCAATATTTCCAGCACCCATTCCTGTTGTAATGGTATTGCTTAACACAGGCCTGCCCAGCATGTCAAACAGGCTGATGTGTATCTTTCCCTGTTTTTCACATATGATATCGCCTGTCAGTCTGCCACCTGCAGGTACGATTCTGGTCAATCGTTCTAGTGTAAAGCCGCGTCTTCCGGCGTCAATGGCCACAATCTTGCTAAAAGTGACGTTGCCTGATTGTTCAATGATAGCCAGCCGATAGTATTGGATACTGGTGAGATCTGCATTTACGTCCTTGAATGTATAAGATACGGATGATCTATTTTGTGCGGACACAAAGCCGATTTCGTTGAAATGTTCTCCATCCCGGCTCCTTTCGACGATGTATTCCCGCACACTGCGCTCATCCTTGCCTGTCCATTGGAGAATATTGGCATTGCCGTCATTCTTGCCGGTAAACGTCAGCAGATTTATTGGCAAAGGAATATTTTGTTTAAATACCACGGAAAAATCCTCAACCTGTCCATTGGTGATGTTTTCGCACGGATCTGAGACGTAAGATGGGCTTGTGATGACCCTGAGTCGCACCAGTTGATTCATAGTGGGGCTTGCCGGAGTTGTGATTTGTCCGGATACCAGACCACAATATGCAGTGCCGCCAGTAGTCAAAACAGCCTCTCCGGAGTCTGTAAAATCACCATCACCGTTATAATCAATATAGACTCTGATGGCCTCAAAAATGATCGGTGTGCTTGAACAGTTGCCTACAACAAATGACATCGTATAAGTTTTGGATGGTTCCAGGGAAACAATATTGGTGCAGGAACGATCTACATAGATACTTCCATCAACGGAACCGACACCGCTGGTACTTATCATTCCATTGAGGGAAAACATCTGTAATCCGGCGTTACCCGGGGGGTTGGTTGGCAGTGGACAAACGCCCTGATTGAGAGATGGAGCATTCCCAACTGTCACAGCATTGGCCAGGCCATAAGAGCTACTGCCTGATTCGATCAGTGCCGAATAGGTGCCTACAGTATTATAAGTTACTATTGGTTGCTGTTCGGAGCTCGTCGAAGGGCTTCCCCCGGGAAAAGTCCATGTTCGAGTCTTCCCATTGACCGACTTATCCTTATACTGTACAGTGCCCGTGCCGCATATCGCTCCGGGTTGTAATACAAAGTAGGCACTTATAGGGCCGGTGTAATTGTCAAGGCTTGTGTATGTTGGGATTTTACTGTTTATCGCTGATTTTGATGCCGGAGACCAATCATTAGAGGCACCAACTGAAGGAGCCATAATATAGGGATCTCCACTATTATCATGCCCGGCACCAAAATTATGACCCATTTCGTGTGCTGTCATCACACGCAGGCTGGTCGCATTATCGGTAAAATCCTGAAGAACATGATACTTATATCCCGCCGCGCCAACAGAGCCTACCCAGGCCAGGCCTACAGTGGATCCATCAAAATCCCTATTCGTCCAGAACTGACCTACATCATGGGCTATCCCGAATCCTCCATTATAGGCCCAGATTGAAAAACCGTTAAGAACATCTGAGGCGTTTGTGGATGTTGTATTGGGCGATAACGGATCATTGGCGTAAGCCGTGCTGATATATTGAGTGACGATCGAAATTTCTATATTTTCGACAAATTCGTGCCTGTAGTTGAAGGCGACATTATTTATCACGGCAATATTATGATTCTGAACATTCGTCACGGAATTGCTGAATTTGGTGTACATCGTGGCATCTGAAGCAATAGCGAGTTCCAACAGCTTGCACTGACCGGTCCTTAGCTCAATTGCCTCCGTGTATTCATCCTTATGATCATGAAGCTCTGTCACCCCACAAGAAAAGGTGCCATCCGGCATAACATCTCTGGCATCATACATAATGAGCGAGTTTTGGTCGGCCGATCTGTCAAAAATCCTCTCCTGCTCAATGAATAACGACCTTTCGCCATCCACAATCATCGCATTGACAAAGTCATGATCGATGGTAAGGCTTATGGAGGCACTTCGCCCTTCAGCAACACCAAAATAAGTCTTCGTGGTGATGCCCTTATTTATTTCATTGCCGGAGTGTCCTGCAATCGTAACGAAATAATCCGGAGATATCAGAGCATTCTCTTCCAGCCGGAATGTCCAATGCCCACTGCCGGCCTCTATATTCAATACTTGTCGTCCATTGACTATATCATGATAAAGTTGCTGCAAGTCGGTATTAACCAATTCTGCTGTTTGCAATTTTTGCCGCAATACAGGGCTCATTTCATTGCCGGATGAACCGAATCGAACTATTCCCTGGCTGAATATTTGACTGCTTATCAGGAATATAAACAGGGTGATGCCTATAAGTTTAGAACTATACATGGGTAGTATATTTAAAAAATAAAACAAATAGGGTGTGTGCCTGACAAAATGATGAATGAAGTAAAACATCCCGAGTTGAAATAACCGTTAGACAGAAATTCAATTCAGAGTGCAATCTCAAAATCTTATGCAAGATAAAACTAAAATTTCATTTATCAAAAAAATTAACATTAAAATAAATGATAATATGAATGAAATTTCTGGAACAACTCCGCTCAAATCAATGTAAACAGGCATTTCAATCCTGTTGATTTTCGGAACAACACCATTCAGTTCTTTTCTTTTATACAATATAACTCAATCTGCAATCCAATTTAAGACGAGGCGTAATGTTTCAAAAAGAATATTCACCCACAACATCATCATTCCCACCAATGCTTTTAGATTTCTTTTTCTATTGTCCTCAATTTTTATCAACTTTGCGGCTTACAATACGATTTTACTATGGATTTATTTGAAAGATTGAAAGCTTCGGACAAAGGCCACTTAGGCCGATATTCAGAAGAAGCCGATGGATACTATATGTTTCCCAAATTAGAAGGCGAATTGGGTCCGCGCATGATGTTCAATGGTAAGGAAGTGATCAATTGGAGTATCAATAATTACCTTGGTCTGGCCAATCATCCCGAAGTACGCGCTGTGGATGCACAAGCCGCCAAAGACTGGGGCCTGGCTTATCCGATGGGCGCCCGTATGATGAGTGGCAATACGAAGCTCCACGAGCAATTGGAGCGTGAATTGGCAGAATTTGTCCATAAAGAGACTGCCATCCTGCTCAATTACGGCTATCAGGGTGTCTCTTCCGCTATTGATTGCCTGGTCAACCGTCATGACGTCATCGTGTATGACTCAGAGAGCCATGCCTGCATCGTGGATGGAGTAAGATTGCACATGGGCAAGCGGTTTGCATTTGACCACAACAATATGGACAGCCTGCGTACCAATCTTCAACGCGCCAAGAACATCGTAGATGAGACCGGAGGCAGCATTCTGGTGATTTCAGAGGGCGTGTTTGGCATGAGAGGCGACCAGGGTAAGCTGAAAGAAATTGTCGCCATGAAGAAGGAATTCCCATTCAGGCTCTTCGTGGATGATGCTCATGGATTCGGCGCTTTAGGTAAGAATGGCGAGGGCGCAGGTGTGGAACAAGGTGTCCAGGATGAGATAGATATCTACTTCTCCACTTTTGCTAAGAGTATGGCCAGTATAGGTGCTTTTATCGCCAGTGAAAAGTTTGTGGTGGATTATATCCGATTCAATATCAGAAGCCAGATATTCGCCAAGTCGATGCCGATGCCGCTTGTGGTGGGCAACCTGAAAAGACTGGATATGATCCGACGCAGCCCCGAGTTCAAAAATAAGCTTTGGGACAATGTCAACTATCTGCAGAACGGCCTCAAATCAAGGGGATTTGACATCGGTTCTACCAATAGTTGTGTGACTCCGGTATATCTCAAGGGCAGCATCGAAGAGGCTATGGTTCTGGTCCACGATCTGCGCGAGAATTACGGAATCTTCTGCTCCATGGTTGTATATCCGGTCATACCCAAGGGCATGATCATCCTACGCCTTATTCCTACTGCTGCACATAGTAAGGAAGATATCGACCTGACTCTGGAAGCATTTAGCAAGATAAAAGACAGGCTATATAGCGGTGAGTATGCGCAGATTGCTGCTGAGCGGTACGTCTCCAAGGCCTGATACAGACGCTATAATTCTATTTCTAACCTAACAGACCATCATATCTTGAAGCCATATATCAGCGGAATACAACAAATAGGAGTCGGTGTAGCCGATGTCCACGAAGCCTGGAAATGGTATCATCACGCATTCGGAATGGACATCCCGGTGTTTGAGGAGGCGGCAACAGCCGCTTTGATGCTGCCTTATACCGGCGGCAAGCCACAGGACAGACATGCTATCCTTGCCTTGAATCTTCGCGGTGGTGGTGGCTTTGAGATATGGCAATATACCAGCAGGACACCGCAGAAGGCTGCTTTCGAAATCAAGGCCGGTGATCTCGGCATCTTTATGGCCAAAATCAAGACTTCCGATATCAAGAAGGCATTCAGTCACCTGATTGACTGCGGGGCAACCATGCTTTCAGAACCGGCTCAGTCACTCAACGGCAGGCAACATTTCTACGTGAAGGATCCGTATGACAATTTGTTTGAGATCATCGAGCAAAAGGATTGGTTTTCTTCAGGACCGGGAGTCTTTGGAGGTTGCTGCGGAGCCGTGATCGGAGTTTCCGATATCGAGAAATCCAAGCTTTACTACAAGACCATCCTTGGTTATGAAACGATTTCCGGCGAGACTGAAGTAATGGACAATGAATGGCGGAATATTCCCGGTGGTGAAAAGAAATTTAAAAGGACGATCCTTACTCACGAACACCCACGCAAAGGGCCTTTCTCCAACCTGTTGGGCTATTCTTCGATAGAGTTGATCCAGGCTTTGGACTATCAACCGAGCAAGATCTATGAAAATCGCTATTGGGGCGATCTTGGATTTATCCACCTTTGTTTCGATATCCAGGGTATAGACGAGATGAGACAGTTGTGCGAACAATTTGGATATCCGTTTACGGTGGACAGCAGCAATAGTTTCGATATGGGCGAGGCAGCCGGTCATTTTTCCTACATCGAGGATCCGGACGGTACGCTGATAGAATTTGTCGAAACCCACAAAATACCGATCATCAAGAAAATCGGCTGGTACCTCAACCTCAAGAACAGGCCGGCTGATAAGGCATTGCCCAACTGGATGCTGAAGGCACTGCGGTTTTCGAGAAGGAAATTGTAAATTGGTACATTCCCCGGCTTGTTTCAGTTCGGCGTTGCTTCCAGCCACATCGGTGCGTTAACGAAACTCTTTTCGTAAAGACCCTTTAACAGCCCATAACGAAAAACTCAGTCAAGCGGATATTGATAAAATATTGAACTCTTCCTCTCGTCAATGCCACTCTTCACTATAAAAGTCGCAATTACAGTTAGCATTATGTTGATATTGGCTCCCGTGATGCTTTTGCAGTGGCTCAGATCCGATTTGTTTTCGATTTAAGAGCTAACTAATAAAGATTATAATTCAATCTTATCCCGACCTGAATTCTGTTGAAGGGATATGACATAACCGTAAACGCTCGTTCAGCGACACTCGCCAATCGGTATATTTTCTGATCCAGAAGATTAAGTCCGAAAAACGAAATCCGAAGGTGGCTACCAAAGGTCCTGTCAATAGAAGCATCCAGCATCCAGACTTTGCTGCTTAAGCGTCCCAGATCGAAATATTGCAACTCGATATTTCCACGCGATTTACTATTCAAATTGCCCAACTCCAATTTAGCTTTTGAAACGAATTGAGTCTGGATAAATTTGTAGGACAAATATTGTGAATTATTTCGGGTTGCGGATAGTGAGTTATCCAAAGTGAGCGAGCCGATTTTATTTTTTATATGTATGGAATTTTTAGCCGTAAGAAAATTAAATGAATTGACCTGCTTCTCAAAATTTGTGACGTAGGCAGATTTATACTTTCCTCCGTGTAATTCCACATCGAAGTCCACAGAATTAATAAGTCCGTTTACAGTGCATTTTACATTGCCAAATGTAAAGAGCGAGGGTTCGAATATATTGGATATCACACTATAATCCAGATATTGCCTGGCTGCAGTTGCGAAATTTCCGGGATAGTTTTCATATTGATACATGGCTACCCATTTGACGTGTCGGTCTAAACGAAAATAATTGTATGTAAGATTAAACAATAATCGGGCTCTGTTGATGGTCTCTAAATTGTTCTGGTAATATGTAAAATAGGAAACCGGGAAACCGCCGGGAACTATCGATTGAAAATATCTATCATCAAAGCCACCCTGAATTTTGGCACGAATACTATGGAATTTTGAAATACGTAAATTTAATAGTTGATCTACGTTAAGGATTGGATATTGAGCACCGGAATTGCCAACATTACTGTTTTCAAATAAGCCGGAGCCAACACTGCCATTTATCTCATAATACAATTTGTCTTTTTCTTTATTACCACTTTGATATTGAGCAAATAAAAGAACCCTTCGCCTTTTTAACTCTGTCAACGAATCTATCCTAAAATAATCATTGAAAACAGACGGCATGAACTGATTAAAAGTCCTGTTTTCACTGCTGATCTCACCCCCGACCTTCCACATAGAATGTCCTTTCTTTAAGGCAACATCTGAAACCACTTTAAATTCGTCAACATGGCTGTTTAAAACATTGATGTAACCGGAATCATAAAGAAGTTTATTTCTGGTGGCATCGACTATGGAAAAATTGTCGGATCGTATCTTCCTGCCCGACAATTCAGTTTCGAAGATTAAGTTGGGATTCAAACGGAAAGTCAGATTCTGTTCCAATCCCCAAACAGGTTTTATGTTTTGATGACTGGACCAATTCGTAATATCGACTAATGCACCTGTCGAAGTCGAGAAGCTATTTATTCCGGAATTGAACGAAACAGTGCTAAGATGCGTCTGCGCATATACTTTACTTCCATTGTAGGTCAGCCTGATATTCGGCTCGATTAGGTTTATTTTGTAATTGTTGTCCATTGTCTGGTCAAAAGAATAATCTTCATTTTCGATCCTCAACAAATAGTTTATTTCATTGGATAAAAGCGTTTTTGCGTCTAGCACATTGAGGTCGATGTTGATTGCCCAGTAGGGACTTAATCGGATTAATCCCTGCAAAATCCCGTTATCAGCTGAAGGATATACTGTATAATCCTTAGAAAATGTTTGTCCCAAAAAGCCTCCTCCGGTAGATGGCAGATTTATGTCATCATAACCGTAATTTCCTGTCAAAAACCTATCGTATTGAAATCTCCTGTCACTTATCAAACTTTTTGCTTCGCGTGTGTGATTGGCTATGGCTAAAAATTTAACCTTGTCATAAAAGGCCACTCCTCCAACCTGTATTTTACGAATTCCGGCATTTGACAAACATAATTCACCGTCAAAATTTGTAACGAGTTTTTTATCCTTCAGATTCAGTCTCATTACAGTTTTTGTATCATTAAATCCTGTTTTTGCGATTTGCTCGGTAAAGTTTTTTATGATATCAATATCTCTGATATGGGATGCTGAGATTGTTTTAAGCAATCCCATATAGTTATTGCCACTTATATCGTCATTATCGATGATTACATTTTCGATTAATTTGCCTTTATACGAAATTCCATATTCGTTGATATCGAAATCCTTATTTTTCGAAATCACCTCCAATAAATTCAGCGTATTTTTAGTTGCAACACTATCAATTTTCAACCTAACCGTATCTATGGCATATTCAGGTTGTGCAACAATTACGGCTTCTCGCAACATCAAGGGGAGCTTTGTTGTGTATAAATATATGGTAGTATCCCGATTGCCTAATTCAATTGTATCAGAAACCGTTTCGAAATTCAAAGAGGATGCCCTGACCTCCAGAATCGAACCCTTATCGAACTGAAGTACTGCTTTTGTTGCATTCGTCACCTGCTTGAACTTCCAATCTGAATGATCGAGTCTATATAAAAGGTTGAATTCTTTTATAAACTGTCGGTCATAAGTGGTATCGATCAGTGAAATCTCTACCTTATGCTGTGCAAATATGTGGCAGCTCAATATCAGAAATCCGACAAATATGCTCAATCGAAACATCGTAAATGATATAATTCGATTTTATTGACAATCATCGAAACATTCCAAAGGCTTAAAGCTGATTCTTGAAGAGTAGTTACCGTCTCCATTAGAATATATATTCATCACCTTGGTTGTATATTCAATATAAGGTCTTTTTAAATCACAAAAATTCATTTTAGCTGTACTTTTAGCATTGTCTATAGCCGATTGAAGCGCGGAGGAGGAGCCGATTGTGCTTTCACCCACTCTGTATCCGGTCAATTCATATACAATTCCGGTCCCACCTATCTCTAACCTTTGTATCAGACCCGGCAAACCATCAAAAAACTTGGGCCCGTATTGTAGTGGAATATCGGGCAGAAACCAGGCAGTATATTCACGGCATCTGAATTGAGCTTGTGCTTTAAATACAATTTTGTGATCGACGACCTTGGAACTGTCGGTGATTTGCCATTTTAGTTGCGGGTACACATCCTTTATAAATACGAATTTTGGATTGGATAGGAAATCTTTCGGCCCTAATACAGTTCTATACATCGTATTGTTCCTAAAGTCATAAACTTCGTCAAATGGGAGATCAAAGTCCCTCTTTATTTCTGAAACAGATACGACTTTAGAAAAAGATGACGAAGAAACAGAATCAAAGACTGTCTTACCATCTGATCTATAGATCCTTATTATCTTACCTTTGTCTTTCCAGATCTCGACTTCATTTAAGTCTTTCTTATCTCCATTTTCTCCTATAACAGTATAGGTCAATACAGCATCCTGACCATATATACTACAGGCAAAAATCAAGACAAAGAAAGTATGGACTATTTTGATTTTCATGATATTTAGAATTGTGGAGGGCTGAAATTTCAGCCCTCCAATTTGCTATTAATTTAAAAATCTACCGCCTTCTTAACACATTCTTTAACAGTAGCCCAAGCTTTTGCACAAGCATCACTAGCAGAAGTTTCTGATGTGGCGGATCCAGTACATTCCACACTTACCGACTGTCCATATATGGAAACAGTCAAATTTGCCTTGTATTCACATGTATACGTTTCTTCTTCAGGAATCTGCATCACTTTTGCATCAGAGGCGCCGGAATTCACATCATTTATTATTTCATTACCGGCAAAACCAAATTGAAGACTTCCTAAGAAAAGGAACAAAAAAAATAGATTTTTCATAACGTATAAATTTTATAGTATGCTGCTACTCTTTTCAAGGTATTTTCGCATTCCAACTATTCTTAAAGATGTCTTGCTGCAGATAGAGGTGATAAGTATGGCCACTCCGTATCACGAATATCATTATCATTATTGACATCAAAGAGATAAGCAAAGTAAGCAAATAAATAAACAAAAATGCAAATAAATAAATATCGTTAACGTGGCCTTAACATTAGTAAATAGTGCTTAAATTATATGGTATTAAATATATTATTCAATTCGCTAAATATATATTTAAAATTTTTTAAAATTATATAGTTAAAATCGCTATCTGACTAATGGAATTTTTTTAAAAGAATCGACTATTTAATGTTGCTCTATTTAATTTTTGGAATTTCTAGAAGCATAAAATATTCGGCGTAGCATTTGCTGCATCGGTGCGTTCACGAAATTCCTTTCGTAAACAGGTCAATGCCGTGAGATAATTTATTTCAAATGCTTGAATTTTAATATTCTGAGCACTGTGATAACTAGATAATCAGGTTGAGATTACGCCAAAAGAGTTTGTCCCACACCCGAACGTAGCTGGAACCTAAAATCAACATGGGATGGTGTCAGCACCCTTCATCATTCCGGATGTTCTCTATCGATACAGAAGGCAACAGCTCAAAATCACGCATGGCATTGATGAGCTTGAAGCTTTTGTACTTGGATAGGTTTTCAACACTTATAGGCCGGGCTACGATTTGCCCTGAAACAATCAGGCGGGCACGGGCTGTCCCGGGCAGCAACGGACAGGCGGGCGTATGCCATTCTTTACCATCAAACAACACAATGTTGCAATAAGATGAATCGGTGATCAGACCTTGCCGTACGATCAGGATGTCATCGCAGCCCTTCCTTTGGTTGTACAAGTTATTCAGGCGACTACGATCCGTATATTTCAGGCCATAGTCGATATCATCGTCTTCGATGAGTCGCAGGGTGGAGATTTCCCTGATGATATATGGCTCCCATTCTACCTTGTCAGAGTAATGGTTATAACTGATGCGCAGCTTGAAGGTGCCTTCACGACAAGTTTCCGGGACGATCCGGCCGTCAAAGAGGCCTATTGTCGGTTTATGCCCGTAATATTGCGTGTATGAGGTAACATATCGTTTTTCGTGCCAGTCCGGATGCAGGATGGCACCGTTTTCAACTCGAATGGATTCAAAAAGTGGGTACATAGATTTTCTGGATCATTTCTAAATATTCATCCTCTTCGCTGCTTTGTGCTGTTATGCCACCGCCACTTCTGAAGAGCATTCCATCATTTCCCTGTTCGATATAGCGGATCGCCACTGCACTGTCCAGGCTATGACCATCAAAATATCCGAAAATACCGGTATAATAGCCTCGCGGACCCAACTCGGCCTCCCGGATGATTTCCAGTGTCTTTTGCTTGGGCGCACCACTGACAGAACCTGCCGGAAGAAGCCTTGTCAGTATTTCGCCCAGCCTCGCCCTCCAATCATCGTCAAGCCGACCGGATATTTCCGAGCTGGTCTGGAGGATCTCGCCCTTGTGCGTCTTGATTTTCTGGACAAAACGATATTTTCTTACCCGAATGTCATGGGCAACCATGGCCAGATCATTCCGCATCAGATCCACGATGGTATTGTGTTCCCATTCTTCTTTCAGATTGCCGAGCAATTTGTTTTCAGCATCGTCCAGTCGCGCATCGATAGTGCCTTTCATCGGATAGGTAAATATTTCTCCGTCTTTTATCCTGACAAAACATTCCGGGGAAAATACCACGAATTTATCCATATAGAGCATCCGGTAAGGCGCCCATGCAGTGTGGAATATTTCTGACAGGCTTAGATTGGACTCGATAGGCGTCGGGAAGGTCAGATTGAGCAGATAGGAATCCCCATGGCAGATATGTTCCCTGACCCATTGGAACCGTTCTGAATAGCATTCCCTGGTGACCGGCCTGCCTTTCAGGTCCGGAATCTTAGACACCGGATTTTCTTCCAAATTCCTTCTGCCGGCGATATCAAAAAACAATCCCAGCCCTGCAGCTTCTTCAAGCTTGCAAATCACGGGCTCTTTCATCTCAAAATCCACCAGAAAGACAAATGGTTGTCCGGCGGCGGCCCATTCCGAAGCCTTAAGGGAAAATGCCTCCATCGTCATGCCTTGAGATTTGTAAAATTTTCCATGATCTGCCTGCCCCGCACGGTCAGAAAGGATTCCGGATGGAATTGTATGCCGAATATCATCTTGCTCTTGTGCTGAACGGACATCAGACAATCTTCCCGAGACATGCCCGTTATCATCAATTGGCCCGGCAAATCATGATGATCTATCTTCCACGAGTGATAAAGGCCTACATCTATTCTGTCCGGCAAATCATTGTAGATGGATGAATGATTGTCTATCTCAATACTTTCCTTATGACCATGTACGATGGTGTCCATCCGAATCAGCCTCCCCCCGAAATATTCACAGATAGCCTGATGACCCAGACAGATGCCAAGTAGAGGCTTATCTCGCTCCACGCAAAAGGCAATGACACCATTGAGCTCCGGAAAGTCCGAGGGCGTCATCGGCCCCGGAGAGATGATGATATGGCTGTAATCTTCCAATACACTCATCTCGAGGCCTTTTGAAGGCAATACATTGTATGCCGCGCCATCCAGCCCTCGCAACAACTCGACGATGTTATACGTGAAGGAATCATTATTATCAATCAACAGGACGTGCATCAGTGAATAAATGGCAATTTTTTTAAGCGGTAAAAATAAGTGAAAAAATAATTCGGCGCATTGTAACTATTCAGCTGATATCAAAGAGAGCAAGTCTTCTTTTTTCTACTTCACCTGTCCGGGGAAATACGAGGAAAGAAAAGCTTTTCGTGTTATGAAATATAATTTTGCGGTCAAATATAATTTCCGGGGCTTAGTTAACTAAACTACTTTGCCTAAAAGGCGAAAGGTTTGGTTTTTGGTAAAGCCGACTTAAGGGGCCAACCTAACTTTGTGTCCTCATGCCATTATCTCGCCAGGTAAACCTCTGAGAAAGCACTTTGCGTAACTTTGCGTAAATCTTTGCGAACTCTGTGGGTAAGTCTTTTTACCACAAACACAAAGGACTCACGCACATAAAGATTAGCTGAAGGCGAGGGGTTTTCCACCAACACATCTCTTTGATATAAGTCTGCCGATTTTTTCCCTAATAAATATGCATTTCAACCATTATCTTTACGAAAAAGAAACTTCCATGCATATTAATAACTTCCTTAAGAGCGTGATACCTGTGCTTTTGACCATTTCCCTCATCATTTCAGGGTATCAATTGAATGGGCAATCCAATCTCACAAATCCCGGACCGAAATTCAAAATCGAAATCCAGAACACCAAAAATGGCATCAGCCTTGGCGGAATAGACGGATGTGCCTGGACTACCCTGGCATTCAACATCGAAGTGGGACAATCTCAAAATATCGACAACTTCGGCATGGTAGGCAAAAACGATCCTACTGCCGTAAATACCTTCAGCCATTCTGACTTCCTGTTTTCGATAACCAAGACCAAGGATGGCATCAGTCTGGATGGCATCAAGGGGACATCCTGGGTTCATCTGAGTTTCACGCTGCCTGTGGGAAAAAAGACTGTTTTTGACGAATCTGGTACAAAGGCAAAGTAAGGCATCATTGTGAGGATGCACTTGAGAGTCAGCCAGTAGTGTCGGCTTTCCCGGGTGATTCCTTTTTATGGCGGTCGATATCGTTGATTGTCTTGATATTTCTTTCAAATGTCTTTCCAAAAATGTCTCTGGTCTTCCTCACCAGTGATGAAAAACTTTGGTCGATCCTGTCAACCGCAGGATGAAGCAGCGAGTTTTCGAAGGTCTCATGCTTGATTATTTTCCAGCGCTCCAGTCTGCCGGAAACAAAGCTAAAAAGCAGCAATACAAAGATGGAAATAATCAGCCCTCCGGATATCCGGGTAATCAGCTTCATAGAATTGGCACTCACCCAGACCTCTATTTTTTTGGAAACATATCGGAAAAGGAGGATGACGGTGGTCAGGACCAGAATGAATCCGGCAATATAGTGTATAGCAGTTATGTTGGTAAATGTGTTTTCCATAAAAAGAAACACAATCGGAAAGAGATTGAGCGCCAGCAGAATGGCACCGAAAAACAACAGAATCTTCAGGGAAATACCAAATATACCGTTGTTATAGCCGGCATAAAAGGCAAGTGCCATCAGGACAACAAGGATTATATCGATTATCATTCCCCGACTTTATCGTTTTTCAGGTGGAAAGATAAGAATATTAGTAAAATGGGTGGCCCGGAATTTTTATTATGTGAATAACAAATTACATTTAACCTCAACTCAATTGACGTCCTAATCAGCTGTGTATGCCAATCTAATGGTATCACATTATTGTCAATCAGCTTCAGCTTCTTTTCATCAGCAAGAAAGCAAGTTGCCCTCACTACAACTGTCTGGGGCCATTCCCCACCTTATCCGGTATGAATGAGCCTTCCACGCAGAATGGCAGCAATTCACTTCTGATGAAGGCGGCGACTTTGGAAGCATATTCATCCGGGTAAAGGACATGCAGATTAGGGCCGGCATCGAGGGTAAAATACACCGGAATCTTCGTCGATGAGCGCCACGATATCAGCCTTTCTATGGCAGCCACCGTCGAGGGGCGCATCAACAGGTATGGTGGGTCGGAAAGCATCATAAGCCCATGCAGACTGAATGCCTCCTGCTCGACTATCGCGCCGAATCGCTCTACATCACCACTCTTCAAGGCGGAAATCAACCTTTTTAGCCTTGACTCAACCGTCATGTAACGCGTCTCAGCATACGGATTGTTTTCCATGAGTTTATGTCCGGCCGTGGAAGACACGTTTTTTTCTTCCCGACTGATGATCAGGATATCATCGTGAAAGGTCGTGAATACCGGATGCAAATGATGGCCCCATCCGATGGCGTAAAGATTGGATGAAGCCTGGATGTCCGGCGACTCGCCCCACAGTGCCGCCCTTGAGAATATCGACCGGCATGCACTGCCCGATCCCAACCGCGCGATATAGGAAGCTTTCTGCTCAAACTCGGTATCATCGGACAAGGTGCCGAACAGTTCATCCTCCAGGCTGCACAGGCATAGCGCCAACGCGCTCATTGCCGAAGCAGATGAGGCGATACCCGCTGAATGTGGAAAGCTATTGGACGAAAAGACGGTCAGGTCTATCTGGCTCAAAAAAGGATAAATGGGTAACAAGGAAGTAAGGAACCTTTCGATCTTATCAGAAAACTGCAGATTATGTTCGCGATGAAACATAAAATCAACCGAAACGCCCGGCTTGTCGGATACCTTGGGGCCATATTCCAGGATGGTCTCGGTATAGGCGGCATCCAGTGTAAAGCTGATGGATGGATTTCTCGGTAGTTGATTGCCGTATTTTCCCCAATATTTGATCAGTGCAATATTGGATGGACTGTGCCAGGTTATTTTACCGGAGCGCACTTTACCTGGATGTACGACAAGATTCGGATTATGATAGTCGGTCATGATCGATTGGAGCTTTGTAAGGGGAAAGATAATAAATAAAATTTTATGTGTGCAAGTAAGAGGGTGTATATCACAAAACTCTCGGGAATTTTTAGCAATATTGTGGTACTTCCATTGCAAGGCAGAAGCCCGTGTTCAGCCTTGCAGGGCACTAACTGTCATCGGCATTGATATCCGGACATGGGGAATTTGAACGGATAAAAAAGCCTCCGTGATATTCGACTATATGATACTCTGATCACAAATCGATTCACGGAGGCCTTGTTAAAGAATGCCGTTTGGAAATTGACGGCCGACCATTTGTAAAAACCCTATAATTTGACTATTTTCAGCCCATTCAATGTCCTGTTACTTCCCATGATTTCGACAAAATATATCCCGGCTGGATAATTACCCAAGTCGAAATCCTGTCCATTTTTTCCTACTTTATGGTCCACCAATCGGCCGGTAACATCGCGCAACCTGATGATGGATTGATCGGTTATACCTTGAAGCATAAACCGTCCGTCTGTAGGATTAGGATAGGCCACGATGGATTGAAATTCCTGTTTTCTTGATCCCAGAGTGCAATCATCCGACTCGGCTCCCCAGATCTGCCATTTCAATCTGTTTTTAAGAAAATTATACTCAGTATATATTTCTGTGCTGAAAGTAAGATCCATGGCAGTCAACTCAATATCATAAGGTGTATCGGGATGATTGGCCCAGCTTCTCAGCGTACGGCTGAAATCAACACAGTTTATAGCGGTAAAATCCAATCCTATATTCGAATATGGCTCGAGGCTCTTCAGATTCCAGTTTTCAAGCGAATGACTAAAAGATCTGGCATTATGAAGTATAAAAGAGATGTCCTGAACATTGCTGATGTCCCACCTACCTATTTCATGGTTAAAGGAAATGGCTCCGGAAAACATGCCCCCCATATTGATTACATTGTTGATATCCCATCCCGTAATATCGATATTGAACGCTTCTGCCTCGCTAAACATATTTGACATATCAGTTACATTGCTTACATCCCACCCACTAATATCATGGTTAAACAAAGTCGCGTCACTAAACATACCAGACATGTTGGTTACGTTGTAGGTATTCCATTTGCCAATATCCTGGTTGAAAGATTTTGCCCCATTAAACATGTAACTCAAATCTATTGTATTACCTACATCCCAATCACCAATATCTGTGTTGAATAAAATGACTCCGGAAAACATAAAGCTCATATCGGTTACATTTGATGTGTTCCAATTACTTATATCTCCGGCAAATGATGATGCTCCCATGAACATAGAGGACATATCTGTTACATTTTCGGTATTCCAACTATCAAGGTTTTGATTGAAGGCTTCTGCCCCACGGAACATATATGACATATTGGTTACATTGCTTACATCCCACTTTCCAATATCCTGGTTGAAGGATTTTGAATTCTGGAACATAGCAAACATTTTGGTCACATTGCCAACGTCCCACTTACCGATATCATAATTAAAGGATTCTATATCATCAAACATAAACTCCATATTGGTTACATTGCGAACATCCCAAAAACCAATATCCTGGTTGAAGGATTTTGCACCGGAAAACATATAAGCCATGTTTTTTACATTACCGACATTCCAACTGCCGATAAATTCATTGAAAGAAGCAGCATTCCGAAACATATTTGACATTACGGTGAAGTTGCTTGTGTTCCATTTGTCCATATTGGGGACAGAATCAATTCCGGAATTCATAAAAGCACTTGAGGCATTTTTAACATTGCTTAGATCCGGCACATCGGTCGCCGTAATATCCAAATTGACGGTCCACAGAAAGGCACTAAACAAGGAAGACCACTTCATGCTGCCCCATTGCTCAAGCTTTACCAGTTTCGCATTGTCACGAGCATTTTCCAGACCATACGACATCAAGTTAACGGGCTTTATTCCGGAAGGTGTCACCCTTACCCGATATATTCCCGGGGAAGGAAACTTGATAAACAGAAAGTCCTCACCCTTACCGGTTCTGTTATTGGAAGGGTTGCTGACTTCTTCCCACTGATAATCATAGGTCCCCGATAAAGGAATCTCTACTTCATTCTTCTCAGTGTCTCTATTATCCTTGATATTATCGGTTTTCCATACCGTAATGAATGGCCTTGCCTGCGAAAAGGCTGCCGATACTCCCACTATATTGAATGTGAGGGCAAGAAGAATGATTTTCAAAAACAAGCTTTTTGATTTCATGATTTAATGTTGTTGATTGTTGAATTGTTAATTTTATAAGTCTGTGTGTATAATAAAATCAAAGGCGAAAGCATCAGGTATATCACCATAAATCCTAAAACGGCGGTCCCATGCAGCAAAAAGTAACCGATCAGGAAGATCAAAATGCCTATGGACGCCGGTGTGAAAAACCCGCCCATCCTGCTGTACATCAGTAAGCTCCAGCCCAGTGTATAAACCAACACCGACAGCTCATCGCCCTGATTGTTTCTTATGATCGTAAACAGTTTTGTTTCGATGTATTGTGAATACAAGGTTGGTACCGGCCATTGGAGTATTGGGGGCTTGTGGCCCAGATAGACAAAGAAATACAATCCTGCCAATCCGGCCACAATCATCACACAACCTACAGCCCCCGAAAGCCCTTTGATTCTCTTCATCAAATGACGATAACTTTAGTCACAGTACCATCTTCAAGATGATATTCCATGCCTACCAGACCAAATTTGTGATTGCCTATATATACCACTTTTGTCAGGCCAGGCTCATTGGCTGTGCTTTCTATCTTGACTACCTTGATCTTGAAAAAGGCATAATCGTAATCATCCGTATCGGATCTGTACGTTGTCTTGAAGGTGCCTTTCTTGCCATTGATCAGCGTACCGGTCCATTTGTCGCCCACTTTGGCATCATACTTCATGACGACAGTCTGTGACCCGTCAGGATTGACAAAGGCAAAACCTTCCGTACTGTTTTTGAAGCGAAAAATCGGATTGAATGTTCCCTCCGCATCATTCCAATAAATCAGATATTTGGCCAACTCATCCCCAAAATATTTCTCTGCCAAATCACTTACTCTTTTCTTCATGTCATTGGGAACGAAAATCTTGAACTTTACGGTGATTATTCCGTCTTTATTTTCCGTCACTACTGATTCCGAAGTCATTCCTACATCAGAACCGTCAAGGGCTATTATGCCCGACTTCTTACTTCCGACCTTATTCTCCGCAAAATCGGTTTTTCCGCCGATGGTCAAATCTTCCTTGACATCATCCTTGCTGCACGAAGTAACCGTAAATACCGCGCCCATTGTCACCAATGCTAGGGTAAGATAAATCATCAATTTTTTCATAGGATTAATATTTTAATTTAAATGGTTTAAAATCATAACCGGACAAGGACATAGACAGTATTCCTGAATCGTAAAATTCATTTCCCAAATCGTATAGAATGATGAATCACGGTCAAATATTTAATCTTCCTTTCTATCCATCAAGCAAACAAATCCGGCTGAATACCTTAGGCTATTTTCATTGACTTCCGGAATTATCAAGGCCACATCTGTTATAAATGATCGTAGCCTCGCTAAACCGTTATATTTTCCACTTACGCGAGAGCCTATGTACGCGTCCCTTAAAGACTATGATTTATTTGATCAGCTTAAAGTGCGCATTGAAATCCTTTGGCAATGTCAAAAGCAACTCAGGATCGGCATTTTCTGTGACTATCGGCGTCTTGTATATCACAAGTTCCGAGTTATAATTTGTATAGAAGTCCGTTGTAGCTGAGAATACGATTTCCTTCTCGTTGTTGATGTAAAATGCCTGACTTCCCAAACCCCTGTACTTCTGATTGGTCAGCGTTTTGGTGTTGATCACGTGCTTTTCTTCAAAAGAGTTACCTACCCTGCTGTAAGTCGCCAATCCGGATCCACGCCAGGTGTATATAAACTCATCCCTTGTCCCGGCTCCGGTGAACTCTCCCGACAGGTTACCAATCATGGTTTCCGTTTTCGCGTTTATATCATAAGCATGCATAATTGACTCTTTCTTATAGAAAACGCTGTTGTTTGACGCTCCGAATTTAACGTGTGATCCACAGAATACCCTGACGAAATCATTGCGCTTGATGTCGTAATAAGCAAGAAATTCGTAATCATAGTGATTTGAGCCACCATCTACTCCGTATCCCTGAGCCGTGATATAAAGCTTTGTTTGATCCGGGCTAAGTATATGTGTGCCTTTAATGAGACCGGCTTCCGTATCCCATCCCTGTTCCGGCTGGTCAAGTATAAACCCACTGATATTCGGGCTTATGGTCCACTTTTCAGTTTCCGTATCATAGACACCCAAGTACATTCTGGAGTCGGAACCATAATAGTCGGGATCAAGCCTTAGATTTGTAATGATCTTGCCGTCATTCAGAACAAAAGCTCTTCCATCCGGTATCACCCAATGCCAATCAGCAGGTTTTTGAGGAGGATTTACGAGCTTGATGTTCTCGGGATTGGAAATCTTGAAGTATGCCAGTTTTGAATACTTGGGCGCGTCGGCAGGCAACACCTTGCCATTAACGGTGTACGCCACAAGACCTTTTTCGTTGACATCATAGGTTGTCCAGGCTGCCGGGAAACTATTATTCAGGCGTTTTACAACGGCCTCACCATTTTTTGGGGTGACGCTAAAAAAGCCTGATTGACTGCCATATGTGGCACTGCTTGTCGGTTCATACAAAAACAGAAATTCCGGTGCCTTAGAGGTTGTCTTTTCGGGCAGGTCATCCGGATCGCACGAAGTAAGGAATAACGCCAAAAAGCCAAAAATAAATAGAATAGATGCTTGTTTCATGATAAGAATTTAGATTATTTGATTAATAAAAGTGTATGTTTCAATTTTCAATATATTTCTGATGCGAAGGCATGACTAATTAACCGGCCAAAGGTTTTCCACAAGTTTTTCACTACCTTGCCATTCCGCCGGACCATTATCGCTAATGCCAGCCATTCAAAACGGAAAGCATGATATTGCCTTCCATTTGCAACGATCCATTCTGTATCGTACCTTCAACATTTCAACCCATTATATTCAATGGCCGACTTCCTGAATCGTAAAATTCATTTCCCGAATCGTATAAACCGTGTTTTTATTTCTCGGTCAAAAAGAGTAACTTTGGGCCAAAGGACACACCGTATATGCTTTTTCAGATGATTTTTCCTGTCATGCCCATGTTTGTGTGTCTCTTTTGGGCATTTTTATTTCCGGGCAACAAGAATCTGGATTTGCCCAAACGATTCCTGATTTTCTTTTTCCTCCTTTCCGCCCTGAATTTCTTTGCTCATGCCGCTTATTTCTTACATGATTACAAGGCGTATGCATTTTTGGAAAATATATGGGTGTTTACGGCATTGGCCAGGTATCCATTGATTTACTACTATATCAGATTACTGACGCGCGATAGTCGCATCCAATGGCGATGGTCCTGGATACTGGTTCCGGCATTCATCATTTCCGCCTTTTCTTTTGTCCTGTACTTCATGATGTCGGAGGAGGAATTGAATACCTTCCTCCATGGCTTCGTATATAGGAAGTCCGGCTACGATGGGCCTTTCACCATGCTCGTACAGTTGCAAGCCATGAGGATATTGGTCTTCCGAATCTTTTTTCTGATCGAATTGGTTCTGGTGCTTTATTTCAGTGCACGCCTCATACTCGATTATAACCGGGAAATACGCAATTTCTACTCTAATGTAGGCGGAAAATCGCTGAACAGAGTGCAATGGGTTTTGGATGTCATCATACTGATCACCGTGATTTCCTTCCTGTCGGAATTGCTAGGAAAGGAATACTTTATCAGCAGAAGCTTCCTGCTGGCGATCACTTCCATCCTCCATACAGTGGTGCTTTTCGCACTCGGCTATGTGGGATATTATCAGCAATTTACCATCAATGAATTCAATCGCGATCGAGAGGCAATACAGGCAAGCATCTCCGAAAAGCCCGCAGAAACTATAGTCAACAGACTTTCAGCTCAAGTGCTGGACAAGCTCATGACGGACGAAGGTCTCTTCAAAAATCCCGACCTGCGTATCACCGACGTGGCAAGTCGCGCTATGACCAACAGGACCTATGTATCCAGAATCATCAACGACGAAATGAAAACCAACTTCCGGGACTGGATCAACAGCTATCGAATCGCCTATGCCGCGGAGTTGCTCGATGATCCGGCCAAGGATTACATACCCATTGTCGAAATCTCCGAACACGCAGGATTTACCGGTACCAGCGTCTTCTACAAGGTCTTCAGAAAAAAATACAATTTATCACCGGGAGAATACAGGAAGAAAAGGCTGATGGCAAGCTGAGATTCAGGATTACAAGCGACAAAATTCTATACCTTTTCGGGCTGCTTCATGGTTCAAAACAATTGTAACTATTCACCTCAAATTGTCTATAATCTACGGCTTATCAATACCTAAAGCCCCAAATATTTATTTAACCACTAAATTGCAATGCAAACCACGAAAAGTCTATCGCACTGCATATTTTCCCGGACGGCCGGGACAGGCGTGGTAGAATAAAGAAAAATCGAACTCTTTCTTATTAGGTGAATAGTTACAAACAAATAAAGCTGTCACCGGGCAGGAATATTCCTACGTCGTCATAAGATGCCATTGCCAAACCTGACCTTTAACTTCGGAAAGCGCAGTACCTAATCGGTTCCTTCCTACTGCTTTTTGGCCCTGATATTGATCAGCATGCCGATCTTGTCAGAAATAATCTTGTCTTTTGCTGTGTTGATGACTCCGCTTTTGTATTTCATGCCATAATCCACACGGTTTATCTCAAATGATGGCGTTGTGGCGGTAAGCAGGTTGCCCTGGTTTGACACAATGATATAGGCATCAAATTCGACCGGCTTGGTTATATCGCGGATAGTGAGATCGCCGGTAATGTGATGGCGGGTCTTGTCATTGCCTTTGATTAAGACTGATTTTTTAATGACAAACTTAGCCGTAGGGAACTTATCCACCTCAAAGAAGTCGGCTGATTTCAATTCTGTCTCAAGTTTTTCCTTACCGTCCTCCGGCTTCAAATCGGTAGAATTGATGGTGTTGAGGTCTATATCAAAAGAACCCGATTGAATCTTGCCATCCTTTATTTCCAGGTTTCCGCCGGTCACATCGACGGTCCCTACATGAGTGGAGACGGGATCACTCGCAGTCCAGTTGATGGTGCTGGGAGCATCGATTACAAAGTTACCGGAAACAGTCGCCATATCCACTTCACGGTCGGCGCTACTGTCGATGGGCGGGATGGTGGCTTCGACGATAAAAGAATCTTTCGAACCGGCAGCTACATCTTGATTATCCGCTTTCTTACATCCAACCATCAACAGGGCAAGAATCATTCCCGGGATTACCGCTCCATTAAATTTCATCATTCGATTTATTTAGAAAATTCAATAAACGGATGATTTGACAAAGTAAAGTTATATTAATTTGTCCATTTGGGGAAAAACAAAATGCCAAAATATTTTGACCTTGTCATTCTGACTTCAGCGCCCGGGCATATTCCACCAAGGTACTGACATCGGGAAAGACCCGTACATTCAGAGGAAGTCGGGGAAAGGCTTCCATATTCTCATCGGAAACTATGTAGAGTGGTGTGTTGCCAATAAATCCGTTTATCCTATTGATGATGTTGTACAACTCGGTACTGGCTACATCCTCATACAACACTGTGACGAAGGCATCCGGCTTGAGGGAGACATATACGTCTGACAAATCCTCCATCGGGCATTCCTGTCCCAGCTCTGTACATTTGATCTGGTGCTTGCGCAAACCGCACTCGATGGCTGCCATGCTGATGTATTGGGTGCTGCTCCTGAAGGGGTAAAGGACGAAGTGGAGGGCATCGCAACTATTGTTGACAGGGAATTTAGCGGCTTCGTTGATGAAGATCTTCTTTACGACATTGAAAAAATGGCCGATGTGCGCCTGCTTGATTCTGCCCGCCATCATCAGCAGGTTGAGCCTCCCGGCGATGGGCAGCAAGGTGCTCAGGAAAGTCTCATAAGCGCCCTCCTTCTCCATGGAACGATAGATTTCCTCCTCGATGGCACCGGAGTCAAACTGGAGGATTGCCTTGACGATCTGATCCTCATGCTGTTCTCCCGGATTATTGTGTATTGTATCTTCTGCCAGCCTGGCCAATTCTTCTCTGGAGAGCTTTGCCAGCTTGCCTATTTTATGCCCTTTCTGCGTCAGATAGGCAATTTTTGAAAGCAAAGACACCTCTGACTGACAATAATACCGATTGTTGTTTTCCGTCCTTTTGGGCTGCAGTATGCCGTACCTCTTCTCCCACATCCTGATGGTGTGAGGCTTGATGGAGGTCAATTGTGCCAGGTCCTTGATAGAATACAGTCCCAAAACTTATTGCTTATTTATCCATTAAAACATTCCTGTAAATTAAATTGTTTATTGCCATACATTTGGATTCATCCGGACTTAGTGTGTATGCTTCCATATCAACTATTCAAAAGCAAAATATGAAGATAGGTATTGTGTGTTATCCCACTTATGGCGGAAGTGGTGTTCTGGCGACAGAATTGGGTATTGGTCTGGCCAATCATGGCTATGAGGTACATTTTATAACCTATCAGAAACCGGTGAGACTCAGTTCCTTCCACCAAAATGTATATTTTCACGAAGTGGAGCAGGTGGATTATCCATTGTTTGAGTATGCCCCCTATGAGTCTGCCCTCGCTTCCAAGATGGTGGACGTGGTGCGCTACGAAAAACTGGACATCCTGCACGTGCATTACGCCATACCTCATGCTACAGTAGCCTATCTTTCTAAGCAGATTTTGGCCCGGCACGGCATTCGCATTCCCGTCATCACCACCCTGCACGGTACAGATATCACACTCGTCGGTATCAATAAGACATTTACGCCAATCATAGAATTCAGCATCGATGCCAGCGACGGAGTTACGGCTGTATCCAACGACCTGATGCGCCAGACAATGGAGAATTTCGACATCCAGCACGAAATCAGAGTCATCCACAACTTTATCAATTTCAATCGATTCCGAAAAAGCAACAAGGATCATTTCCGCAAGGCAATAGCGCCCAATGGAGAGAAGATCATCACTCACACTTCCAATTTCAGACCGGTGAAGCGCGTTGGCGATGTCGTCGATGTATTCGCCCGAATCACCAAAGTACTGCCTGCCAAGTTGCTGCTCATCGGTGACGGACCCATGCGTAGCGAGTTGGAAGAGCGGGCGAGGAAATGCCCTCAATATGAAAATATCCGCTTCCTGGGCAAACAGGATGCCGTGGAAGAAATCCTGGCTATCAGCGATCTCTTCCTCATGCCTTCCGAAAAAGAAAGTTTCGGCCTCGCAGCACTGGAAGCCATGGCCTGTGAGGTGCCGGTCATAAGCTCAAATGCGGGCGGTATCCCCGAGGTGAATATCGACGGAGTGACCGGCTTCCTGAGCGATATCGGCGACGTGGACTCGATGGCCAAAAATGCGCTGAAATTGCTTCAGGACGATCAACTACTCCATCAATTCAGGGAAAACGCCCTTATGCAAGCCCGCAAATTCGATATTGACCGCATACTGCCCCAATATATCAAGTATTATGAGGAGATCATAGACAAGGTCAGCGCAGAGCAGGTCATCTGAAGCACGGGCAGGAAGATGGATGCCGTTCCGGGCTCAACCCTTTATTTTTCGAAAAACGGAATATAATTCCGAAATGCAAGCCTACATAGCGTTAGACACAAAATCGCACACGTTGATTTTTTTGAGTTTTTGAAATTATATTTGGTTGTCAAATGCCGGAATAGCAATTTCCCAAAGCTATTTACAACACTCCGGAGTGAGGTTTCTTTGCAAGTCATAAAGCACTCTGTTTCTCCGCCACGAGCCAAGTGCGTCGGTCCAGGCAATCTCCAGACCGGCCCGACCATCCAGAATACCCAAATGAATGATGTAGGTAATCCAGAACTTGAAAAATGGAAGGACGACCATAGCAAAGAGATTAGTCCGCTTGCCCTTGCGGAAGCGTTCCTGTGCGGAAAGGCGCGCATAGTCCCTGACCTTCGATACGCGCTGCTCATAAGAGTCATAGGAATAATGCAGCAACTTACCTTTCAATTTCTTTTGTGAAAAGGAAGGATGGAACTTAAGTTTTTCATGGACAAATTCGCCCTGCCACCTGGCCTTACGCCGATCAAAAATACGCGGTATCCAATCGGGATTCCAGTGGCAAAACCGGATCCTTTGGCCACAGTAGTAATTGGCCCGATCCAGAACATAGATGGTTTCATCGTCAAACTCCTCGGCAAGAATACTGTCGATCAATTCGTCGGATAACACCTCATCTGCATCGAGCGAGAGAATCATGTCGTGACGGGTCAGACTGTTGCCCAGATTTTTCGTCGCGCTATAGCCCAGCCAATCCTTGAATTCTACGCGAGCGCCCATATCACGCGCTATTTCGGGCGTATTGTCTTCACTGCCCGAGTCCAGAACGATGATGTCGTCACTCACTCTGCGGGCCGCACCGACCACTTCGCCGATATGCCGGGAGGCATTGTTGGCAATGATGACTACGGAAAGAGGACGGTTCAAAGCGCTATGATTAGTTTCGAAAATCAGCTGTTTCTCGGGTTGGGGCCGTATTGATTGGGCCCTTTATCTCCGCCGGAAAGAGCGATATAGAAGTTGTAAAATGGAACGAAGAAAAAATAACCTTTCTTGCCGACATCCTGCATCCTTCGCATGCCGGTAGCCAAAAACGGAATCAGACCAATCGGACTGATGTAGAGTGGCAACAGCCTGAATTCGATGGCCTCGCCAATATAACCGAACACCAACAGGAAGACAAAAAAGAAAAGCATGGCTGCCCAGAACTCTGTACGGCTGGCCCTGCCTTTGATATCTATCCATCTCTTTATTGTATCCATCCGGTCATCATGTTTTGATAAAATCGAAGGCAAATTTAGCAAAAAACGAGATAAATTAGGGCAAGATTTTATTATCGTTTGAAGGCTGACCGCTCATCAATATGGCTTTCCATAGTTTGTAATAAAATGAACCGGTGAGAAATAACGTACATTAAGAGAAAATGTCTCAACTATTCTTAATGTCTCAGAGGCGTATATCCCTGATGATGACAGAAAACCCCGTAATTGAGTATGCAGGCTGTTGGGCTTGAGGTGGCGGGATGGCGGGATGGCGGGAATGCTGATTTGATGATTTGCTGAATCGCTGAACCGCTGATTTGCTGATTTGTTGACTGGTGGGTTGGTGTCGGGATTTTCCAAATATTCTCCTCCCGCTAGCGTCTTAAAAATTTATTTTATTTGGGGGAAAAGGGAAGGGAAACGTCAGGTGGGAAATTTTATTTGGATTGGGTGCCGGGTTTCCCCTCCCCTCCACTTTTGTTACTCCACTTTGCCTCTCTAAAGGGTGCAAAAGCTCCGGGCAGGAAAACCTACATTTCGGTAATATCGTAATTTCCGTTTTTTAGTAGAATGCAGGTTTGTCGAAGCATTGGCGGCACACCCTTTAGTTATACCGTTAAATTCCATCGGATTCAAAAATTAGTTTTTGCATCTCTTTTTCGCCGTCTATAATCGCCCAAGGCTTACCGACCAGAATGTTTTTTGTTTTGACGATTTCGTTGTGGCTTTGCAGCTGGAAGGCGATATTTTTAAGATAATCTTTAAACATTTACGTTCTTTTTATGCCGGGAATGAAGGATACAAATATAGGGAGGAAATGGTTGGTGTGAAAAGTTAAAAGATGAATAGCGCGATGTATTTCCTGAGTACTATAGAGTAAATTAAATTTTGAGAAATATTGGTTAGTCCGAATTGTTATGAAATATAGTCTCAAAATTATTTGATCATCAAATCTCCCCCCTCCTCTTCAACTCCCAAAAACACCTCACGGTCGCTTCCACATCCACCATCGCATTGTGCGCCTCCTCAAAATCCCGCCCAAACAGTTTGTAATGCAGCTCAGATAGCTTAGGCCACTTGAAGCCGTATGGGCCGGGGATGGCACAGAAATCGACCGTGCTTTCCATGGTGCAGATCTTGTCGATGGTAACGACTGGGTTTGACATGCCTTTCCGGAGAAATTCAGCGCCGAGAACCTTCTCATCAAAGGAGATGTTGTGTGCAACCAGATAGTCGGATCTTCGTATCAATTTATCGAAGTCGTGTAAGACGTCCGCAAGAGAAACACCTTCTTGCAAGGCACGTTCAGTCGATATGCCGTGAACCCTGGAGGCATCGGGAGGAATGGTGAAGCCTTCCGGCCTTATGATGTAATCCCCACGGGAGATCTCGTTGCCTGAGGTGTCATAATACAGATATGCCAATTGAACTATTCTTGGCCAGTTGTTCAGGTCGGAAACGGGCGCTTTCCAGTTTCGTGGTAATCCGGTGGTTTCTGTGTCGAAAAATAGATACATAATTGCTTATGGTTATGATGGTTTATTGTAATTGAATCATCTTGGCGTAACAAATATAAGAAATTAAATCGCTCGAAATGTTTTAATAATAAACATTATTATGTAATGAAACCAAACGTTCGGATATTGTGTTCTTATAACAAACAACAACAAACAGAATGAATACAAGTCTTTCCCAAATCGAGATTGGGCGACGAATCATGGAACTGCGCAAATCAAAAGGGCTGACTCAAGAAGAATTGGCACAGCGGGTGAACTTGTCTCGCCCATCCCTCACTCAACTGGAATTAGGCAATCGCAATCTTGACGTCTTCGAATTGTATCGGCTGGCACAAGAGCTCGGCTTCTCCCTGGATGAGTTTATGTCTTCGGATTTTAAAACAGAAGATGTGATCGATGTAGAACCAAGGGAGGAAGACAATCAGCTGGATGTCCGGATCTCCGTCCCTGAACTGAATGTTGCTAAATTCAAAAATGTACTGCTCTATATCCTGGAGCGTTGTGCCGGTAAACCAAACATAGGAGAAACCGCCCTGAACAAATTGCTGTACTTCTGTGACTTCAATTATTATGAAATCTACGAAGAGCATCTCACCGGTGCACGATACAAAAAACTACCATTTGGTCCGGTCCCTCATAAACTGGATTCGATCATCAATAGTATGATCCAAGCCAATCAATTAAAACGTATCAAAACAACGTATTTCGACTTTCCTCAGACACGATACATTCCATTAGAAAAAACGGATCTTTCCCACCTGTCCGCTGCAGAAAAAACAGTAATCGACCAGGTCATCAATCAGATGAGCGATTGGAGTGCCAATAAAATCAGCGATTATTCCCACAAGGATATGCCCTGGCTGGCGACCAATGAAGGGGAATACATCAGTTATAATCTTGCTTTTTATAGGGAGATGCCGTATTCAGTGCGACAGTATGAAGATGAAAAATAATTCGCTATGGAAATTGAATCACTTCCGGAATACGACAAGGATTTAAAAAGACTACTGAAGAAATATCGAAGTCTGAAAAGCGATTTAGATGATGTTATTAAGGTGCTTAAAGTACGCCCGGATGCAAGTCCGCCATTCAGTTTTCGGATTGATGGGCTGGGTATCCGGAGCTGCGTCATTAAAGTGAAGAAGATAGCATGTGACAGTTTCAAAGGGAAGGGCGTAAATTTCGGCTTCCGATTGATTTACGCCTATTTTGAAATTGAGAAGAGAATTGTTTTGATCGAACTGTATCATAAGAAGGAAAAGGAGATGGAGGATAGGGAGAGGATTTTGAGGAATTTTGAGTAGGGATTGGCGTCAATGGATTTTGGTAGACTTCCTGGTTTTCAGGGATAGAATGACACGTTGGGGCTGATGTTGTGATTTTTCCCAAGTCGAAAATATACAATGGTACCGTCATCCTGAACTCGATTCAGGATCTGCTTCCCTTACGCGTAAATGTGATATTCCAACTTTCCGACTAGAGTCATGAGATACTGAAATGAATTCAGCATGACGGCCCGTTGGGGGTTGTGCGGGTAGAGGAAGAATTATCTATCCGAATTGATCTGCCTCGGACATCAATCTTTTCTTCAATCTCCCCTCAATCTACTTCGATCTACTTCCCGGAATGCCGGTTGACACCTTTTCTATAATATTTTATTTTTTAGTTACACCAATAATTTTACAATTATTTAGACACAAAATCACATTATATTGCGATTTCATCAAAATGCAACTCCCTGCCAACCTAAAACGATACAAAAAACACAATATAATATGATTTAGCCTTGTTTTTAAATAAAAAGCGTTACTTTTGATACTTAAATCACAATATAATGTCAGTTAAGACCCTGGGAGAAACTATAAAAAACAGAAGAAAGGAGTTGAGCATCACACAACCTCACTTGGCGGAGCTGGCGCAAATAAGCACGAACACTTTGTATAAGATAGAACGAGGGCAAGGCAATCCCTCATTAAATATACTGGTTAAAATAGCGGAAGTATTGGGGATGGAGTTGACGATTAGAGTAATTGGAAGTTGAAAGTGAAGAGAGGATAGTGATTAATTGATGAAATATATTTTTTATAAACGTATTTTATAATCCGCAGATCGATTTCCCCCTTTGGATGGGGCGCAGGGGGAGGATTTACGTCAAGTTTCGATGGGGGTGCAGGGGGAGATTTGGCGATGGGGAGATTTTGCCTGTCTCGATGAAATTTTAAAATTTGATAAGGGGGATTACTTCATGATTCTACCGATAAGCTTAAGGTAACCACAGTACATAAAACAATGAGGAAATTAGAAATATATCGCAACGGAATTATAGCGGGAACCTTGATAGAAGAAGACCGGAACCGCTATATATTCCGTTATGACGATGAATATTTTAAAGACACGGCCTTGCCGGCAATAAGTTTAACCCTGCCCAAAGCACAGAAGGAACACAGCAGTCCCGTTTTGTTTCCCTTTTTCTTCAACATGCTGAGCGAAGGCGTCAATAGAAAATTGCAAAGTCGACGAATGCGGATAGACGAAGAAGACAGTTTCGGATTGCTGGCGGCGACGGCGAGATATGATGTGATAGGAGCGGTGACGGTTAAATTAGTTGAAAAGTGAAAATTGCCGGAGCGAAGCGGAAGTCCCGCGCAACTTAAGGAGTTGCGGGAAAAGTGGAAAGTTGAAAATGAAAAATGCACAATAGTTACATTATAATATCGAAACAACTATGAACAAACAAAAGTCACAAATTGATACAACCAGAGCGCTGGAAGTTTGTCCCGGCACCCTGGCGGAAGGATTTCACACATACAGTCCGAGTTGCTTGCGCAACATGTTTGGCGGCAAAAAAGTAAGTCATATTTTGCCATATGAGGCGCCACAACAAGACGAAGCGGTCGCCGAATTGTTTATGGAAAATCGCAAACAGATTTCCATTTCCGGGGTACAGGAAAAGCTTAGTTTCATCTTGGAGAAGAATGTTTTGCGACTGACAGAAGAAGGAGAATCCGGGACGTATATTCTCAAACCTATACCCCGGGATTTAAAGAAGGTTGATCAGGTGCCCGCCAACGAGCATCTGACCATGCAAATCGCCCGGCAAGCATATGGTCTGAATACTGCAGAAAACGCGATGATCTTTTTCAAGGACGGTTCCCCGGCCTATATTACCAAACGGTTTGACGTCAAAAAGAATGGGACCAAGTGGGGAGTGGAAGATTTTGCGACGCTTGCTGGAAAGACAAAGGATAACGCCGGCCCGGATTTCAAATACCAATACAGTTATGAAGAAGCCGGACTGCTTATACGGCAATACGTCAAGGCGTGGCGAGTGGAGATTGAAAAGTATTTCTCGTTGGTTGTATTCAATTATTTATTTTCAAATGGGGACGCGCACTTGAAAAATTTCTCTCTGCTCGAAACGCAGAGCGGAGATTACCTATTGAGCCCGGCATATGATTTGATCAACACCAAACTTCACGTAGATGATACAGATTTTGCCTTGAATAAAGGGCTTTTTGCCGACAATTATAAGAGCTTCCAATTCAAGAAAAGTGGTCATCCATCAAAGGCTGACTTCACAGAATTTGCCTTAAGGATTGGTGTTGCCGAAAGCCGGATCGAAAAATTGCTGATCCCTTTCCTGGAAAAACAACCAATGGTAGAAACATTAATTGGACGCTCATTCCTGACCGATTCCAACAAAAGAGGTTATTTGCTGATGTATAATGCCAAAAGAAATTATTTGATGGGGTGAGGAATTTAGAATTGAAAATTGAAAATGCTGGAGTGAAGCGGAAGTCCCGCACGACGTTAGGAGTTGCGGGAAAAGTTGAGACTGGAATTTTCGTCGAGGATTTCCAGTTTTTCTCCGCCTCAATTTCGTTTACCCCAACTGAACGGGAGCGAAATTGAGGCTATGAAAAACCTCTATTTCGGTAAGAAGTGAACTGTTCCATCAAAAGAGATGTTGTGAACTTTCCCCTAGTCGAAAATAATAATAGAACCGCCTTCCTGAACTTGATTCAGGATCTGTTTCCCTTCACCCGTAAATGTGATGTCCCAATTTCCCGGCTAAGAGGCGAGATGCTGAAATGAATTCAGCATGATGGATCGCGGGGGCTGGGCGAGAGTGGTGTGTTTTATATTGACGAAATATTACAACACCCATGCCAGCCGATTAAACCGCTCGAAATGTTTTATTAATAAACATCACTATGTAATGAAACTAAACATTCAAACGTTGCGTTCTTATAACAAACAACAACAAACAGAATGAATACAAGTCTTTCCCAAGTCGAGATCGGGCGACGCATCATGGAACTGCGCAAATCTAAAGGGCTGACTCAAGAAGAATTGGCACAACGTGTGAATTTATCTCGTCCATCCCTCACTCAACTGGAATTAGGCAATCGAAATCTTGATGTTTTCGAATTGTATCGGCTAGCACAAGAGCTTGGTTTCTCCCTGGATGAGTTTATGTCTTCGGAATTTAAAACAAAAGAAGTGATAGATGAAGAAACAAAGCAGGAAGACGATCAGTTGGATGTCCGGATTTCCGTTCCCGAATTGAATGTTGCTAAATTCAAAAATGTACTGCTTTATATCCTGGAGCGATGTGCCGGAAAGCCCAACATCGGGGAAACCGCCCTGAACAAATTGCTATACTTCTGTGATTTTAATTTCTATGAATTATACGAAGAACATCTTACCGGCGCGCGATACAAGAAACTACCTTTGGGTCCTGCCCCCCATAAACTGGATTCGATCATCAATAGTATGATCCAAACCAATCAATTGAAACGCATCAAAACAACTTATTTCAACTTTCCCCAAACTCGATACATTCCCCTCGAAAAAGCGGATCTGTCCCGCCTGTCCGCCGCAGAAAAAACGGTAATCGACCAAGTCATCAATCAGATGAGCGATTGGAGTGCCAATAAAATCAGCGATTATTCCCACAAGGATATGCCCTGGCTGGCGACCAATGAAGGGGAATACATCAGTTATAATCTTGCTTTTTATAGGGAGATGCCGTATTCAGTGCGACAGTATGAAGATGAAAAATAATTCGCTATGGAAATTGAATCACTTCCGGAATACGACAAGGATTTAAAAAGACTACTGAAGAAATATCGAAGTCTGAAAAGCGATTTAGATGATGTTATTAAGGTGCTTAAAGTACGCCCGGATGCAAGTCCGCCATTCAGTTTTCGGATTGATGGGCTGGGTATCCGGAACTGTGTCATAAAAGTAAAGAAGATAGCAAGTGACAGTTTCAAAGGGAAGGGCGTAAATTCCGGCTTCCGATTGATTTACGCCTATTTTGAAATTGAGAAGAGAATTGTTTTGATCGAACTGTATCATAAGAAGGAAAAGGAGATGGAGGATAGGGAGAGGATTTTGAGGAATTTTGAATGACGGGAAATAATCGAATTGAGGCTATATTGGTTAATACGCTCAAACTTACTTTCTTGAAAAACTGATATTTGTTTCGCATCTTTGTAGAATTCCATCCGAGCAATTAAATCTATATCCGATGAAAGTTTATTTATTGAGAGCACCTGAATATGAAGTTGAAGCATTTAATGACGTGTGTGATTTTTTAATTTCTTATAATGGTCCGATAGAATTTGTGAGAACATCCTATGAGTTTGATAAAAAAGATTTTTATTTTCTGCAGTATGAATTGTTTCCATTTCATAATTTCAAATATCCTTCAAATGATACAGCCATTAAATTTGATCCGGAGAGGATTTTCCCTTTAAGTTGGAGAGAATTGTTTGCTTTATGCGATTTTTATAGGGAACTCTTCTCAATTGAAGATTCTTCTTTTGTTGTATTGTTGACAAAAAGGAAGAATTCATTAAACTGGTTTAGCGCATATGACAATTCCAGAAATATATTCGTACATACTGCTGAATGGGAGCAATATACAAAGGTCAGTGCCAGGTACCCAATTTCGTATCAGGTCGTCGAGAACGTCCTGCAATCATTAATGCAAATTGATAAAACAACCGATTCCGGCGTATATGTACATGAGGTGCACAAAGGATGCATGAATGATTTCTGTTATAACAAACAACAAATTATTATTAAACTTCAAACTGCCAATATTTGTCAAAGTTGTATTGAAAAAATAAAGAATGAAGAAATTGGATCAGATGTTCTGAAACAAGTTAAGACCATCTTTAGTGGAATCAGGAATGAATTCATTTTCCAGGCCGAAGAGCATCCTGAAGAGCCGACTCCTTTAATTATTGATGAAAAAGGTAGGGTTCTGTTACCTGACTTTGATCTTGAAATAAGGTTAACTCCCCTTTTTAAAACTTTGTATTTATTTTTGCTAACCAAGCCGGAAGGTGTGTCAGTTGTACAACTTAGCGACTTCAAGGATGATATGGTTCGTATTTATAAAAAACTCAAACCAAGCGTAACTACGAGTAAAGCAAAATTAAGTATTGACAATTTAACGCATCCATTAGGAGATGGCTTTAACCCTACTAAAACACACATCAATAAAATTATTACCAATCTATTAAATGATCCATTGGCTGATTTTTACCGAATTTCGGGAGAAAAAGGAGAGCCGTACTATGTAAAAATACCAAAAGCTCTGGTTGATATTAGATTTTAATGATTTGCAACCTTGCAAGACAGAGGATTTCTGCCATATTGGCCCCCTGGAATTCTGGTTATTTAAAAGAACGTTTTTCCTGACGATATTATAGTTTTTTCTTAAGCTACAACTCTTTATATCGCTTCGTGAATTGAACTCAAATTTCCAAATCACCTATCTCCACACCTACCTTACATTCGTTATCTCAAAGCTATCCACCACTTTATCAATCAGTGACTTCCATTTTCCGGTTTCGGATTGTCGGTAAGATACGATCAGTTGGTGCATGCGGTCGTTGTTTTGGAATATATACATATCCACCTTTACGTAAGGATTGTTATTTAACTGGCGGAGATACGACACTTTTATTGCAGTTCGTCCATTTACTTTCGCAGTATTTAAGCCATTCCATTTAACAATTTTTAGACCGGATCCTTTTGCCATCTGGATCATAAGACTGCGGTAATAATCGTCCAATTCTTTTCTCTCTGAGGAGGTTAGGATGAAATTGTTGGTTAAGCGTTCGTAGTCTCCATAACTACCATAATAGGTTTCAACTATCACTCTGGCATAAGTTGAAAAAGCTTCATCTTTAAAATCGTTGAGACCTTTAGGTTGAAATACGATGCGGTCGCCTGCCACTTCATAACCCATCTTATCTGCCACTTTCTGTTGCGTGCTTACAGCGAGTTGCTTGTATGTCCCGGCTTGCAATTCCATGCTGGACGGAATTGAAATCGAGCCAAGATTAGAGAGCCGGTATTTAGTATAGGTATTTTGCCCGTAAAGCGTGGATGAAAGGGCGAATAATAGAATGAGAAATATATTTTGCATGGTTTAGATTATTGATTTTTGCATAAAGCCAGCATTCCAAAAAACAATATAAGTACAATGCTCCAGAATAACTGTATCATAAGTACCTTTTTTGCTCCTTTAGATGCGGCCTTGAATCCGGCTGTTGTCATACCCCGAAGTTCTTCTATCATTTGTTTCGCCAAACTTACAGCTTGCCTTCTGGCATTTTCCATCCATTTTTCCAGGATGTCATCTTTAACCTCATATACTTTTTGTTCTCCGGGCTTCTCCTTATCATTGACGACAGGACGAGCAGATTGATTTTTAAACAGTAAATATTTTTCATATTCGCGGCCATATCTTTCTCTTGCCTCCGGATCATTGAGAATCAAATATGCTTCATTGATGTCTTGCATCCTGGATGTTGTGTCTATTCCCGGATGCTTATCCGGATGCCACTTTTTTGCCTGTTCTCTGTAGGCTTTTCTAATGGCATCCGGGGAAGCACTTGTAGCGGTTTCCAAAATTTTATAGTAATCGATAAACATTGGCTAGAGCGTTTTGTCTAAGTTTTCATCCGAATTTGGGCCGCCTTTCGCATCCTTCGGATTATATTTCCAGATACCTTTCACAGCATAATAAGTTGCAAAAGCTGCCACCAAGCCCAATATTCCACCGATCCCGAATGATCCGGGTTTACTTCCCGTGACATCTCGAATAAAAACGACAACAATTGATCCAACTATAACTGTGATCGAAATAACTATAATTTTCAGTAAGATCCTCATTTCAATATTTTTAAAATTTGTAAATTTTTATCAGGATGAAAGCCCCGCAATTGCTATTGTGATCCAAATAATTACGATGATATATCCGATCGGGCCGCCCTTACCTGCCAATAATGCAAATGGCCAAAAAGGTCCCATCAAGATGGCGAGAATGATATAAATGATTGATGCTGCAATAAACATGACTAAAAGGTTTTTTATTCGGTATAGTAATTTTCTTTCTCATTCTCTCCTCTGCGCACCTTGCTAAAGTAGGCGCTTCTTGCCATTCGCTCCTTGACAAAAAGATCCTTCACTCCACTTTCATGCGCTTCAAAGGACATGTGATTTTTGACGGCAATATCATCAGCTGCCTTAATCACGTCATGATTGGCCCCGATATAAGTGAATGTCCAATTGCCTTTTTGGAACTCTTCAATCATTTGTCGGATCGATCGGGCGGTATATTCGGTAGAGCTATTTTCCATGCCATCTGTCAGGATGGTCACCAAAACTTTGGCATCTTCATGGGTATCTACCGTTGTTCGGAGTCGATTGACTGCAAAACCAATAGCATCATATAATGGCGTTCCACAATTCGGACGGTACTTGTCCTTATTGATCTCCCGGAGCTTTTCAACGTCTTCCACATCATGGATAACCTTAATGCTGGAAGAGTTAAAACTGACCAGTGAGATATAATGTTTCTGCTCAGGATACTCAACAGAGGAAGCTTTTATCGACTGAACCAATTCATTGAATCCACTGATGATGGCTGACTTGATGCTGTTCATGGACCCACTTTCATCCAGAATGATCAGATTGAATATTTTTGTCTTATTCATGATTATAGTTTTTAATGATTAGAAAAAATGTCAGGAGTTTTTATAAAAAGGATCATCTGCGCTTGGGAACATAAGTTTTGTTTCCATTACTGTTGATATAATACTGACCGCCTCTTGGTCCGGTATAAATGGTCCTTCCCTGGCCATAATTATTTGCCTGAGGGGAGTAATCCTTTGCGCGGCTTCCCTTCTCCCCGGTGAAACTATTGCAATTGCCATAGGTGGAATAGTTGTCATGATTAGTTGAGTTGGTCGTAGTTTTAAAATGGCCTTGTACATAAGTGCCGGTGCTGGGTTTATAATAGCCCTGCTGATACCTGTAGCTTGAATTGGTTTGTGCCGTCATCCAATAGGCAGAGAGTAAAAATGTGAATAACAAAAAAATCTTTTTCATGTCAATTAAATTTTAAAATCATGCCTACTCTGGATCCAGTTTTCGGCTTCCCTGTTTTGGATGGTTTGAATCATTTTGGTCTGTCTCCTGATAATATTGCCGATTCGGGGTCCGGTATAAAACAGACATCGATGCGGCTGATTTTTCGATTTTTCAATTGAACCAACAAGCTCACTTTTGTAACCTCATTTTTCGTCATTTGCGACAACACGACGATGTCCTGATTCCGCTGCGACGGATGAGTTGCCATTTCAGCAAAAACTTCCATCGTATGTGTTTTCTTTTGGCCTTCAATCATCTTGAACTTGTTGGTCAAATGTTCCAGCACATGATTTTTCCCTTCTATGGGAATAAAAACCCACTGAGATTCATAAACTACGTTCTCGTCCAGAATGTCTTCCAGATACCTGGCATCCAAATTGTTCCAGGCAATTGCCAATCTTCTTAAAACATATTTTTTTTCAGAATCCATCTTTCGGTTTTATTTTTCTGCACAATCCTTAACCGGGAAAGTGTGACACAAAAATAGAACCGCTAGAAGGCTGATTCCAAATCTCTGCAACCTTGTAGTGGAGTTTGCAAGGTTGCAAAAAATCAGTATCTGATGTCGATAAGGGCGGGGGAAATATTTATTTTGAAGGGTTCTCCTCTTTCGCCTTCAATTCTGTAAAAGGTATCCAGAGGCTCTCCCAGCAATCGTGTTATCTCACTATTTATTCTTGATTTTTTTTGACTAAAAGACCCGCTGAGGGGGTTAACGAGATCATTTATACGGGACTCGATGGTTTGATCATCGTCTGCAGTCGTCAATCTTCTATATAAAGACAGCAGCTCCACCTTAAAATCAATCAGTTCGTTCAATCTTACTCCTTCCGTGTGATTGAGGTAAAAAAGGTAAAGCGTTTTAAACAATGGATTAAGGCGAATCTCAAGATTCCCAAGGTCCGGCAATAATATACGATTGTTGCGGTCCACGACTACGGGAGATGGGTTAATTTCTTCCGCAAACCTTTGCCTGAACAGAAATTCATTTCTTATTCCTTCAAAAATACTCAAGGTTTGATCGATGATTTTTCTGTCGATATTTTCACTCCTAATTTTTTGTCCACAATCCGGGCAGATATTGGCTGTTTGTAATTTCAAAACGATTTGCCGCTTGTCCTGGCACAGATCGTTGACACAGCCTATGGGGTTTTCGTGGACATATTTATTGGGCAATACATGTTCGATCCGCATAAGGGTATGCAGTATGTTTTCCACGACTTCATAAGCTATGGGATAGAGAGGGTTGGTGTTGGTATAAAAATGCCAATCAGCAGTGTGAATAAAGGCGTTATTCTCAAGGTCAAAAAAGCTGAACCAATTCATTACGTTGCGCCGCTCAGTCAGTAACACGACAAAATCCTCTTCGGCTACATTAAACAGATTTCTGTAATAATGGCAAAGTTCAAACAACCGATCCCAGGTAAGCCCTTGCATGTAATTATTGTTGGCATCGGATATCTTCAGGTCTTCAAATGATTCATGCGTCGAGAAATCAAATGCCGATGCAGAAAATTGGAGCGGCCCCTCAAAAGAATTGAGAAAATCACAAATTTCGACCATCTCATCATGATCATATCCGGGCGTTCTTATCAAGTGTATATTCATCAGTATCTTATGTCGATTAAATGTTCTTGTAATGAAATTTTTTGGGGCTTGTAGTGTGTCATTCTAAAATTGATGTTTTAATTTTGAATGTGCAAGATACTTAAATGGGATAAATTTTTGAATGAATCCGATGTGGAAAAGTCTATTTTTCCGTGATATATAATGATTCTTACTTGAGTAGATTGCCATGTTATGTATTTTGCATCGTGTTGAGTTCATATTGACTTAGGTGAGTGATATCAATACTTTCACGATACGATTGTGTTTTGAACTTTTTTCTGGGGGCTTACATATCGGATAGGGCACGAAGTGTCATCCGGCCTTGTGCGAGTACGCCACTCAAGCAATATTATATTTTTGGTCAAGCGTTGAGATTTTTATTTTATTTGGTGTGTAGCGTTAAAACCAAGACGGCAATAAAACAATATTCGGCAATAATATCAAAATCGACCTTCATCCCTTTCCGCCTGGGAACTTCGACCGTTTATTTTTAAAGAAAATGAATAACTTTGACACAATCAACAAATTCAAGATGCATATAAAAGACCTTCATTGCCGTAATTTTTTTATTACTGTTCTATTGATTAGCTTCATTCCCCGACTGCAGGCTCAGAATGATGTATTGGAAAACTGGGCGAGCTTTAATCTGAGGGGACAGGTCAGGGTTGTATATGAGAAAATGTTCGCTGCGACGGAAAAAAGGGATTCTATCGTGAAAAACCCCAAAGGAAATCGGGATTTTGACTTAGATGAAACACCAACTGGATATAGAGATGATTATATTGTCAAATTGAATGAAATGGGAAATATCATTTATAAAAAACCTGATAGCTATGAGTCTAACCCTATCCTTTTTAATTATAATGATAAAGGTTCTCTGATAGAAATCCTGGAAGATGATATAAGATCCTATGGCAAAGACAATCCGCAGCTAAAAGATTGGTTTAAGTACGACGCAGCCGGAAAATTAATTGAGCATACGATTTATGGATATAGTGATATGATTGAAAGTAGAAAACAATATCTCTACGATAACTCAGGGAGACTAAAGGAAGCGATCTATTATACGGGTGATGGAACCATTGATTCCAAAGTGGATTATGTTTATGATGCCAGAGGAAATCTCGTTAAAATTCGAACTCATCAGCCAAAATTTTTGACTGAACCGAGCGACCTGGTTGTCTACTCATATAATGAAAAAAACCAACGGATTAAAGCCTCTACCACATATTCAGGATATGAAAAATACAATTCGGAAGGGCAATTAATCGAGTCCGGTGATAATTACGATAATGAAAGAACAACCTATAAGTATGATAAGTATGGAAATCTTCTTGAAAAAGTTACATATCAGAAAGAAAAGGTGATGGAGAAAATTTCCTATACTTTTAAATATGATGAATACGGTAACTGGACACAACGGATCGGGTTTCGCAATATCGTTCCAACTCAAATCAAGGAACGCAAATATGAATATTTTGAAGAAAAATAAACAACGGCTACATTAAATTCCGTTACCAAAACAACCTCCTATACTTCGGGATTAATACTTCTTCCTTTGGGTGGGACACAAGGAATTGACTATTCTAATTACGAATAAGCTACGATATTTTATTTTTGAGTAAACGCTGCGTTTTTTATTTTATTTGGTTGCAAATGGAAGTGCATCGCTTGACGAGAAATAATATTTGGATAAATTGATAGTGTTTGCCCTGGCTGGCCACCAATGATGTGGAATACATCAGCTATAATCTGGCTTTTTACAGGGAGATGCCTTATTCCATGCGACAATATGAAGATGAAAAATAGCTCAGTATGGAAATTGAATCACTTCAGGAATATGACAAGGATTTATAAAGATTACTGAAGAAATATCGAAGTCTGAAAAGTGATTTAGACGATGTCATCAAGGTTCTCAAAATTCGCCCTGACGCAAGTCCGCCATTCAGTTTTCGGATTGTCTTGTCTCCCCTAAAATAGCGTTCATAGCATTATCAGACAACGATTTATCCCCATCCAAAAACCAAATCAGAGTGTGCGTATCCAACAGATTAGAAGCCATCACATATACTCCTTAAAGTCCTCCAGAGGCTGATCGAAATCTTCTTTCATTTTAAAGATTCCCTTACCACTGCCAAAGTGTGGTTTCTTTGGCATATCTTCTTTTTCAGCCTTTTTCTTGAGCGAATTTAGAAATTCTTCTAATTCCTTTCTCAAATTCTCCGGGAGAGACATTATTTTTTGATACAGCAATAAATCTTCCATAAAACGATTGTTTTGCTCATGCTTTGGATAATCAACAAAGTAAATGTGCATAAAGTTACACGACAAAAGATAAATTAGGTGCTTTAATGGAGGAGAGAATGCTTCGATATATGGTCAGTGTCCTGACGAGGCGAAAATTGTTAGCCCAGGGTAATTAACAGAAAGAAATCTAGTCATATATGGGCGACGCACCTAGCACGATATTATATTTTTGGGCGAATGTTGAGGATTTTATTTTATTTGGTGGGAAACGAAAACAGAATAATAGAAGGAAAATAATATTTTCGGTCGATGGCAACGAAATCAAATTCTTATGAATGTATTCCTCCGGAATAAAGCGTGTTTGTTTTCCTGCCTTTAATAATATATTTACTTTATAAAGGTTGTACCTTTGGAAATATTAAACTTGCAGGAAAATCCGATTCCTTATCAATGCTTTTTTCTTAAAATTTGATATCATGAAAATGCTTTGTAAAATATCTTCATTTTCGACGATTGTATTTATAATCATGATGATATTCTCTTCTTGTCAAGACTCAGAGAAATCGGTCGAATTATATGGTGTTTCATTTGTGTGTCCGAAAGGATGGGTTGTTGAAGAAGAAGAGTCTGAAGCGGATTATATAAATTCTTTTACTATCAGAAAAAAGGGAATCCTGTTTTCAGGAGATGTTTTGGTAACAGTTATTGAGGGGATGAGCGCTCAGGAGATATTCTTAAACGGCCACAAGCAAGCTGTTCAAGAAAGCTCGACAATTAAAAACTTAAAGTTTGAGGGGATGAAGAAGAGTCAATATGGAATTTATTCCGGACTTTTGGTTGAATATACGGCTGAAACGATGTCCATTGAACACGAATGTAAAATGTATGCCTTTTATGAAAACGGAAGGACTATCGGAATAATAGAAAATTGTGTGAGTGAGGATCGTGGGACCATTTATCCGGCATTTAAAATAATTCGAGAAAGTATGCGATTTTGAAAAAATTACAATCGATAAAGTCATTTAATAAAATCGGTCATAACATTGCGTTGCTTGCAAAATTTAAATTTCAAATTATGTATAGAGTGTTTATCACAATATGTTCTTTTATTGTATTATCCTGTTTCACTAGCTGTAATAACAATGATTATGAACACTTAATCGAGTATCACAGGCAAAGAATCGAATCTTTGGAATCTGCTAATCTGGAATTAGCAAGAAGAGTATCTGAGGTTGAAAGGCAGCTTAATGTAATTAAATCTGCACAAAAAATAGATTCTAAATTCGAAAGCGAAATAAAGTGTCAGGAACTGTTTGATAGATTGAAAAACAGATGGAATAATGTGATAGGATGTTATTATAGTACGAGATATAATACGTGCATGGTAAAATATCTTGATAATGGGAAAGTGAAAGAGTCCAAAGTTGAAGACATGCAAGATTCTAGGTATTAATAATTGATGATTAAATAGCCTATCACCAATATACAAAGCTCTTTTTGATAACAAATAAAATTTCAGTTTAAAACCAGTTTAAACCGGTTTATTAGTGAGAAAACTGACATTTCTTTTTTTGTTCCTTAAATTTGCTTAATATCTAATTTAAAAAAGATAAATCAATGGAATTAATAACTACACCAGAAAAACTAACCCAAGAATTCAAACGACTTATCAATGATTATGAAAATTTTTATTGGGCAAGTGCATGGGCGGGCACAGTAAACGGGCTATTCGATGAACTGAAGAATAATAAACATAAAATCAGAAAGATTGCGATAGGAATTCATTTCTATCAAACATCGCCTGAATTTATCAAAGAATTCTTGAATAGTGAAATCGTTCGATTTGTGACACAACCTAATGGGACTTTCCACCCAAAGATTTATCTTTTTACTAATGGAAATGGAAACTGGGAAATGATTGTTGGAAGCGCCAATTTTACCGAAGGGGCCTTTTCTAAAAATAGTGAAGTATCGGTATTGATTTCTGATCTGGATAATAATGGTAATAAACTGTTTAGGGATGCGATGAAAGTAATTAATAAGTCCTTCATCCTTGGTAGAATCTTTGATGAAAAAGAATATCTAGAATATGCAAAAACATACAAAACCCAATATAAAAAACTTAATAGCCTGTCAGGCCAATACAATGGTAATAGTAAAAAGATAAAACCCATATACCAAATACCAATAATTAATAGGAATTGGAGCGAATTTATCTATGAAGTAAAAAACGATATCAACCATGCTGTTCGAGAACGGATTGAGGTAATTACCCTAGCCCAAAATTTATTCGTGAAATATAAAACCTTAAATGAAATGCCTTCCGATGAAAGAAAATTCATTTCCGGAGCACCAAACAAACTTAATGAAAAGGGTGCTGAATTTTGGGGTTATTTCGGGAGCATGAAAGGTGCAGGTAAATTCAAGAAATTGGTAAACAATAAAAACCCTCATATATCTATGGCACTTGACCAAATTCCTCTCTCTGGTCAAGTTACCAGAAAACATTTTGAAGAATTTGTAAGGTATTATCAAATTGGATATCCAGGCAATAACATCGGAACAGCTTCAAGGTTATTGTGTATGAAAAGGCCAGATGTATTCGTCAGTTTCAATAATGCAAGCAAGAATGCTCTTTGTTCTGATTTCGGGATAAAAAAAACGGACATGGATTATGATAGATACTGGGACGAAATCATCGAACGAATCTTTGATAGTGTCTGGTGGCAAGATCCGGAACCGAAGAATGAAGAAGAACGAATCATAAGTTCAGCCAGAGCAGCTTTCCTCGACAGTCTATATTATAGGGGTCAGGCATTAAAATGAGACATTCCCGCGTAGAGTAAGTTTCTCTTACACCAGTAACGGTTCCATCTCAAACGTCACAGCATCCCAATCCTTCTTCAACGGATGAGACAGATAATCTGCCAAGGCATAAGTGAATTGAAGCAAGCCGGCAGGGCTAAAATCTATCTCAAATACCCTATGGAAAGGTACGCCATCCTTCATAAACAAAAAACGTCCGGCTTGATCTTCTACGATAATGACTCCTTCCGGAAAATCACCTCGGAATCGATTGAATTCATTTTCTGCCCTATCTCGATTAGGAAATATCCTGGTTTTTCCTCTTCCCTTACCAATCATATCCGGTGAATCGATAAACCTTATTTTCTCAATATCCTTAGCCCCAAATCTATGAACTGAAGTATATCCTGTCGTTCTGATATCTTCATCGAGGAAAATATTTGTCGGATGGCTCATGGCGTTTCTTACATGCTTTATTATTGTCCCGATTCTTAAATTTTTTGAATAGAATGTATTGACAACTATATTGCTTTCATTGAATCCCCATAATGTCTTGTCCATCTGAGTCGAGCGCAAAGGATCTGTTTTTTTCTGACTATCATCCATGGCTTTCAGTAGTTCTACACATCGTGTGAGAAGCGTCTGCAAAATAGAAAGACTCAGACTCACTTCATACCTATCTTCCGGTGGAACAAGCCAATAATATTGCTTCAAAACAATCTTCAGGCGACGAGCCAGATCAGCCTGGATTTGGCCGTCTTCGGTTTGGAAATAAAATGCCATAATATAATATTTTTAAGGTTAACACATCACTCCCCCTCCGCCGCCATTCCACTCCTCACATCTTCCGCTGAATATTCTTCGTCCCCTGAAAAGTCCAGCTTCGGCAATCCGTCCACAATATCTACCGTCTGCGTACTCACATGAATGACGCTCAACAACAAATCCAGAATATATCGCGGCTGGTCGTGCTCCGCAGCCCAGTCGTTCGGATCGTTGGTGATGCCGCTGTCCTTGTGCGTCGTCACTTGATATCGCTCCATGATCCATTCGATGGCCGACTTGCCGTTGACGATGTATTGATAGGCTTTCTCCGGAATGTTGGAGACGGATATGCGGCTGTTGTACAGGATGGTATCCTTGCGGTCCTTCGATGGGAAGCGCATCTTTTCTACGGTATAGAACGCACCGTCATCACCACTCACGAGGACATCGGGGTGCGCCTCGACTTCCTCATAGTTGAGATGCAGCTCTGCCAGCTTCCTTCCCGCCTTGCTGAAGGCCCAGAAGTGCCGGACATCATCTATTAGGGGCAAGCGCGGCAACATCTTCTTCAGGTCATTGGCAAAGGTCTCCCTGTATTCCGGACTGTGCAAAAAGCCATAGACATAGTAAAAGATATCCTCTTTGCCCACATTCTTTCCATATTGCTTTCTGGCGCGATCCAGGATAAAGTCGCTGATGGCATCCCGACGGATATAGGGTTCATCCCCGAAATCGTCAAAGAGGGACTTTTGGTAAACGTTGTTTTCTTCGTAGAAATAAAGGGGGAAGCATTGACCATTAGCGATTAATTGTAAATCAGGAATGTATTTAGTAATTAAGAGTGTAAAATCTTTATTGACTCCTGTTCCACATAAAGAGATCACTATATTTTTGATAGATCTTAATGGAAATAAATTTTGTTGTTGATATGTTCTATGATTAAGTTCTTTGGAAAAATACAAATTTTGTTTATAAAATGGTCTATAAAATCCTACTGTCATACTTTCACTATTAAATATATATTCAGTATTTTTTTCAAGATCTCTAATGACAGAATCTGTCCAGTTAATTTTAGTCGAATCGTATTTTATAAAGTCCTTAACTGAAATTCTTCCAACATCTGTACTAATATTTTCATGGAACGTTGTTCGATGCTGATTATAGAAAAGGATGGAGTTCAGAATATTGTTTTTCAGTTGTTCTTTGGAACTATTATAGCACCATGCGTCTCTATTTGTTCCTAAACCAAGAGAAGATGTGATAAAGACCGATTGAGTTGTTTTATCGTACTTCTTCTCCGGCGCCAACGGAATATACGTTTCAAATGCATCATTCCTTTTGTTGGTCCAGTCGCCATGTTCATTAGGGCGAATCGGCTTTAAGGACATTTTTTTGAAAGAGGTGAACTTCCGGACAATCTGCAGCTTTTCTTCCCGGCTGAAGTAGTCCCCGATATCGTGGTAGAAGATCTCGGCTTTTTTCTTTTGGCCTCCCGGTTTTTTGACCAACAGGGTGATGGCGATGGGTGTACGGCTGCCACTACCGAAAATCTTGCCGCCTTCTCTTCGACTTAATTCTCCGCTGGTTCTTTGATTACCCCTCAGATTGAACACATATATCTTGTCAAATTCTTCCTCAATCGCCAGCCTGAAGCCGTCGGTGCTGTTGCCATCCAGCCACGCGCCATTGGTGACATAGCAGATGATCCCACCATCCGGACCAAGGCGGTCGCTGCTCCACCGGAAAGCTTTGATGTAGGCATCGTAAAGGGATTTGTTGAGACCGGCAGAGGATCTCGCAGCATAGGTATCAGCGATGCGTTGATCCAGTTTGAGATAGGTTTGATTCTGCGCGTTGTCATTGGCGGATTTCTGTCCTATAGAATACGGCGGATTGCCCAGAATTATTCGGACCGGAGCGTTCTTTTGGCGATCCACTCTGACAGAATTTTTGGGGAACATCTCAGAAAACAGGCTTTCGCCATAATCAGTTTCTCCCATTTGGAACGTATCAGTGAGCACGATGCCGTCGTAAGGCACATATTTTTCCTTGCCGATGCCGTCATCCGGATCCGGCGTAGCGTCGTGATACGCATTCTCTATATTGACGGATGCGATGTAATACGCCAGCAGGACGATTTCGTTGGCATGGATTTCATGCTTGTATTTTCTGTCCAGATCGTTGACGTCGATAAGGCCGCTTTGCAACAGCCTCGTGATAAAAGTCCCCGTGCCCGTGAAGGGATCGAGGATGTGAATATTTTCATCCGTCAGACTTCGATTGAATTCTTGCTTGAGGATATCATCAACTGACCGGATGATAAAATCCACCAATTCTACCGGAGTATATACGATGCCCAGGCGCTCGACCATTCTGGGGAAAGCGGTTTTAAAGAACTTGTCGTACAGCTCGACAATGATCCGTTGTTTCCCTTCTGCGTTGTCGATACCGGCGGCACGAAGTTTGACCGATTCGTAGAATTTATCGAGGGTTTCACTATCCTTTTCCAGGGCCTGTTCTTCCAGCAAGTCCAGCATCGCCTGCATGGATTGGCTCATGGCATTGTGCTGAATAAAGGAATACCCTTCAAAGAGAGCTTCGAATACCGGTTTGGTGATGAGGTGCTGCGAAAGCATCTCGATGGCTTCTTCCTCACTGACGCTCGGGTTTATGTTGCGGTGGAGGCCATGCACGAAGGATTCGAATTCTTTGCGGTGCGTTTCGTTGTTGCGTACCAAACCTGTAATGCGGTCGATATGTCGCTGTGCAATTTCAGCCACCGACTTGGCCCATTGCTCCCAATATCGCCGATCGCCGACTTTCTTGACCATTCGTGCAAAAACGACGGATTGAAGTTCTTCAAACTGGATATTGAGCTGTTGGGAAATATCCATCGGCCTGTAATCTCCTGCGTCATCATTGACCTGAAACGGCTGATCGTCATCGTCATAAGAGTAAGTCGGTCTGCCGACAATGATTTGATCGGGTTTGCTGCGGTTGAGTTCGATCTTATTGACGGTTGCATTGAACCGGTCGTCGTGGGCGCGCAAAGCATTCAGGACAGACCAGACCACCTTGTAACTTTCATTTTTGTCGAGGGCCTCATCGGCTTCAATATTCGTAGGGACAACGATGGGAATGATGATGTAGCCGTACTTTTTGCCCGGGGCTTTCCGCATGACACGACCGACGGACTGAACGACATCCACCTGTGAATTTCGGGCGGAGAGAAAAAGCACAGCATCCAGAGACGGCACATCCACGCCCTCGCTGAGGCACCGGACATTGGTAAGCACACGGCATTCTCCGGGATCGGCATCGGCCTTCAGCCAGGAGAGCAGCTCATCCCGGGTGGTGGCGTCCATCGTACCATCGATATGTTGTGAAGCCATGCGCTGCATCGCCTTTTGCCCGGTTTCCGGCAGTTCGGAAATATACGCATCGGCGGTGGTATTGAAAGTATGCGTAATTTTCTTCGATATCTTGATGCTTTGACAGAAGGCAACAGCCCGGCGCATCGGGTCCGGGTCACTATCTTTGATCATGCCTTCATCACCCAGCACCTGTTTGGAAAGAGCGTTGATGCAGCCGATCAATTTGGCGGCATCGTCCGTCGTAATCTCATTTTCTTTATCGGAGATCATTTTCTGGATGGATGGAGAGATGTCATTGTCATTCAGGGTAAGGATCAGCACTTTGTAATCGGAAAGCAAATCCTTCTGGACGGCTTCGCCAAAGCCAATCCTGTAAATCTCCTTACCGTACATCTTTTCATCGTCCATAGAGCAGAGGATGGCGTCTGCCTGGGCCGCCTTGCTCTTGGTATTGTCGTCATACAGCCGGGGTGTTGCCGTCATATACAGGCGTTTTTTTGCCCGTAGGAAATCATTGTTGTGTACTTTGGTAAATGCACTTTCGTCTTCTCCGGCCAGGGAGACGCCGGTCGTCCGGTGGGCTTCATCACAGATAATGAGATCGAATTCAGCGAAGCGCGGATTATCTTTTGCCAATTCTTTCTGGGCCTTTGCGATGACATCGATGGATTGATAAGTCGAAAACACGACGGTCATTCCGTCTTCGTCCTTCCACTCCAGATAGGCAAATTGATTCAGGATGTTTTCGACATTGGTGGATGCCGGCAGTGCCAGGTCAACAACGGAAGTCGTGTCGATATCCTCCAGTTGCCTTTTCTTTTTGGACACTTCCGGATCGGAGCAGATGCAGACTGCGCTCAGTGGATCCCGGGCGTCGGCGTACCATTCGTTGAGTGTCTGTCCCAGGAGTGCGATAGAAGGAACAAGAAAGAGAACAAAGCCTCTCTTGCCGGCTTCATTTTCGGCAATCCGCAGGGAGGTAAATGTTTTTCCTGTGCCACACGCCATGACGAGTTTTCCGCGGTCGTGGCTCTTGAAATATTCATGTGCATTTTCGAGGGCTGTCCGTTGGTGTGGCCGCAACTGTTTTCGCTCAGTTCTTGCCTCATCCCCGGTAATATCATTCTCGAGTTTTTCCCAATCTACGGGTGCGTATGTAAGGTCGCTGAGGCTGATTCTGGAAACTGCCGGATTTTGATTGGAGATGGCTTGTTTGGCATTGGGTCCCCACTTATTGGTGGTTGAAATCCACATACGGTGAGAGAATCTGTGTGTTTTCAGATCATCTCCGGTAAACATTTTGCTTGAGGTGGCGAGGAAGCTGTCCACGGCCGGTTTGTCGATGACAGCACTTTCCTGATAGCATTTACACTGAATGGCCCAATAATCGCCTTCCTTCGTGAGTGCGACCAGGTCGATTCCGGAGTCGATGCCGCCCATATCGCCTCTTCCGGGGAATTCATTCCAGAGCCACACACTTTGAAAGAGGTGTTTATATCGCGGGTCGGTCAGCAGCCAGGCTTTCATCAAGCGTTCGAAGCGGTCGCCCTTATCCCTTTCGGAGAAGGAAAATTTACGATATTTTTCCAGGACTTTGTTAAAATGCATGGTTTGGAATTTTGGGAGATGAAGGTAGGGAAAAATTTTAAAAGATAATATCAATAAAGAATAATGGCAATAGAATTATGTTCTGTATTATGTTAATTTAAAATATTTCATATTATTTAAAACCAATATGCGCAATCATTATTTTTATTTTTAACACTATTTGCAAATATATAATTTAATATCTTATCTTTGAACATCCAGACTAAGGTATCCGTATTTCTAACACCATATTTTTTACAAGTAAAAGCCTTTATTATGACACGTTACATTATTTCCTTAGCAATTATAGCTTTAGTTATTCCGGCATCAACAAATCTTATTGCACAGAATAAAAAGTCAGTAAAAACAGATAATGACACAACTAAATTAGAAAAAAGTATTTCGTCAGAAGTTGCAAAGCTAGACTCAAATGCATATAATTCTCTTGATACTTGTATTAAATTACGGTTAAGAGGATTACCAGAGATAGATGCGGATGTACTAAAAACCGGTGCTATAGGACTCCTAAAAAATAATTTTTATACTTATTATTTTGTTAAATACGATTTATTAAATAAATATATGGGAAAGGAGCAGCTACTTAAGATGCTTGAGAAAGACGTGCCTGACTACAGAACAATCCATAATATAACAGAGCGATATGCAAAATATTTAAAATATTATTTCAGCGTTGCCGACAACTTAAGTTGTATCGAATCGCTTCCTGAATTCCAAATGAAAGAGATGTTGGAAGTTATGTTGGAGTATCAGAATAAACTTCTGGAAAAAGAGTTTGTTTATTATAATTATCCTTCCGGGAAACCTAAAATGATTAAAGGGGTTTCTGTTTTGCATGACAATGATTTTTTAATGCTTGCTCGAAGGGATTTTAATAAAGATAGAGATTATACAGGTGGGTCAAAAATCGAAGTTATGACTGATTATTTCAAGATGCGATTTTTTAATGCAGACTGGACGAGAAGAATACTGACTTATCAGACCATTGGATTCGGAGTGGAAGCATATACTCCGTATATCCGAATAGACGATACAGTTAAATTGAAAGAGAACATAGGTGTTCAATATTTAGGTGATGGTGAGGGATACATGAGCCCAGAAACAAAACAAAAGGTAGAAGATTATTTATGGAGCAAACATGCCGACGATAGACCATATGCTTCTTTACAATATTTTTATCGAACTATTTATCGTCAACACTTTAGAAATTATATTCGTTCAAAATCCACTATAAGAGTTGGTCTAATTGGCGGTTCATTAGGAGAGAATATACAGAGCCGATTGCATAAGGACATAGTTACTCCTTCCATCCGGGCATTAAATTGGGATAAACAAATCGCGCATGGTGGCAGGCTTGTTTATAATGTCGATCATTCGGTGGATTATATGCTTTTGGCACCAAAAACAGAAAGCACCATCTGTAGACCCAAAGGTAAAAAATTTGCTTCAGCTCCAGAGAAAAAACCAGGATGGTTCAAAAATAATTATTTATATGCAAAAACAGACTTGCATTTTGGCTCTATGTTATCAGCAGCTGGGATAGGTCTAGGGTTCAGAAATTGTAGCTTTGGAGAAACAAGCGGAGAAGATGATAATAGATACTATAATAAAAAAAGTGCTTGGTCAAAAATCAATGATGGCAAATCTTGTGATTCGGATAAAAAAGGTAAAAAATTCTGGTGCGAAACATGGAGGAGAGCACGGCATATCATAGAAGATTGGAGAGAAGATATCTTTTTTGGTGCGACATATAGATTTGATTATATAATACATAATAGTGTACTCGAAGGTCCCGGTTTTCTAAAACCTTATAAAGATGATCCTCTAGACGATGAATATCCAACCCTTTACTCATTAGATAAAGGTTCAATAAATCGCCGTATTCATAATATAGAATTCATGTTAGGCTACAGATATCATAAATTCACCCTACAATACAAAATGCTTCTCCATACAAGAGAATACAACCTGCCTGCCAATACAGATCGACCATGGTATGGATGGGGAACTATAAGGTTAAATTATTTTATTTGATTAAGAAAGCAATTACTTAGAGATCTGACAGTATGAATGCACATAATCCAATAAAATTTGAAACAATATCTCAAATTAAAAATAGGTAAGTCTTTCTCAGTAAGAAAGACTTACCTTAGGATTACTCAAATACTCATCGATCGGAGATTTATAAGAACATGTTAATTCATTGAAATACATCTTAAGTGATTTAAAGATTTAGAAATGACAAGGAAGGATTTAAGGATTCGCTTAGTTATTGTAATAACTATATATGTAGTATTTATGATATCTGGAGTATGGTTATTTTCACTCCAGCCGAAGGGTGAAATTGGATACTATAAAGTATTTGAAGATTCTATCCTTTTCTTGACAGCGATTCCAGCCGCTTATTTGGGGTATTGTTTTCAAAGACGAGCCGCGTTCAATCACGTCCTTCGGGAATTGTGGAGCAATTTGATTGAATCAGTGAATCAAGCAAGGCAATTTACGTCCTTAACCAGTCCAAGTCAAGAAGAATATATTCATGTTTTAAAACTATTAAGCAAATCTATTGATGAAGTAAGGGGAGTGTATAAAAATATAGGCGAAACCAAGAACAAAATGGGACTCTATCCATATGAATCTCTGAAGAAAATCCACAAAATCATATCACAAATGGATTATACCCAATATAATGAGATTGTAGCCAAGAAAAGTCGATGCGAGATTGATTTTCACTGGCATATGTTGAGACAAAGTTTTCTTTTTGAGTTCGACCGACCCTTTCCAACAACAACCAACTCTCCTTATCTAGAACAACACAAAAATAATATCTGGAACATTCCAAATTGTGTCGAGGTCGTTTCAGAAAATGGTGACTTAAATTTTAAGCATCGTGATAAGAAGGAAAAAGTTACCCCCCAAAAAAGTAAACCAGGATAATAAAACGGATTCATTATTACCACGTTATGATCCTTCAAAGTTAAAAAATCCAAGTCATTCCTATTTTGAAACGATCCAGTACATAATCTGGGTCATCAGTATAAAGATTAAATAACATGTCGGTTTTGAGCTTCTCTCCCTTTTCATTAGAGTCACATCTGTATGCGGCAGAATCTGTAAACTTGACATTCTACTAATTTTGAATGTTCTTTCTTCACTTCTGAGATGACAGAATCCGCTAATGTGATCATTTTCATACCCATAATCTTCATGGTCATTGCATAGGGATATGTCACTCACTCTTCTGGTACTGGCTTCGCCGGAATGTTGTTACTCTATGCCCGGCGTTCTCCTTCGGAGCTAAATTCCTTACCCAAGACTATAATTTTATCTTCGTTGGTCATATTCACTTCATTTTTAAAAAATTCAATATCAATCTACCTTTTAGGGTCGTCAAATATTTCTAGTTGGGACAGGTGGGTTTGTTGTCAGGGATCGTCATCGTGGGCCACCCCATATCTACCATAGGTCGCATATAATTGTTGTAGTTTTTCATTTGATTAGAGACTCCGACATGAGTGAGTAGTGTTTCTCGCGATTGTGGAAAACTTGCCAGCTCTAATATTTTTTGCTCCCTGTCACTTATGGCACCGGGCTATGGTATCAGCTATGCTACCGGCTATGTTACTACTTATGCTACTAATTATGTTAATCATTTGATTATCAACAGCAACAACTACATTAACTACATTGCCTGCTTGGATACCGGCTATGGCACTCGCGGTAGTGAGATCATGTATGATGTCAGAATAATTGATTAGTTTTTCTAATAGGGTGTCCAATGCTTCGGGAGTCGATTTGAGTTCGTCATCTTCTATGACAAAAGGAGTCTTTTCTTCGAAATCCGGGGGAATAAACAGCTCTACTTCAAAGAAGGTACGATCATCATCTGTTGTAAAATGTGGAGCAGGCGAGCCATTCTCTTGTAAAGTTTTCAATATAGTCGGTATCCCTGTAGCTCTCTTCAGTGAGTTCCAGTTCTTTTAGGAATTCGCCATATATTTATCACCCATGAGTCCAGCGTACGAATTAGTCAACGGTTTTATAAAGTCCGAGTTGGAAGATTTGGAGGAGACATTTTATCACGGGTATTTATATGAATATTATACACGTGCGATTGCAATCCCGTGGGTTTGTTATTTTTTCAAAGATGTGGTTTTTACAGAAAACGAGTATATGATGCTTGATTTTATCAGACGGTTGGAAAAGGATGAGAAATATGAAGAGTATGGGTGGAATCGATTACAACCTCTGGATGCTGCAGTCTTTATTCTGAATAGAACGTATGGTAGCATGACTCGACTGTTTTATTATTTGGATACTGGAGCGAGTGGATGGAGGGCCAATCTTCTCCTACCTGCCGGCTTACTTTGTCCTCTTCTTGATTTTAATAATTATTTGCTCAAAAGGTGCACAGAAATAAACCTGGAACATAGCCACTTTTATTGTGAAGAGAATGTTTACCTACTTATGCATACTAGAGGAGCCGTAGCGGATAAATTGGAATGGATTGAAGGGCAAAAGCGGTTGGATAAACAGAGGTATCATAATGAGTTATTTGAGAATATTTTGAAGCCATATTCGCATGTCCATACGACATTTTTTAGTGACGAGACCGGGTTTAAAATACGAGACATTAAAGCTTGGATGTGGATGTATAGGACGGCGGAGTTAGTTTATTTTGAGCCCTCCTTGAAAAGAGATTATAAGTAACTATTCACCTGATAAGAAATAGCGTGCACCTTATTTTTTCTACCACGCCTGTCCCGGCTGTCCGGGGAAATATAAAGGACAACAAACGTTTCGTGGTTTGCAAAGCAATTTCGCGGTTAAATATAAATTCAAGGTCTCTGATTATGATGTTATATAGAAGCACCATGCCAATTTGAGGTGAATAGCTACAGTAAATTTACTTCGTACAAGACGTTCCAACAACCCCTGGTTTCTTCCGGCTTATACGCTCTTGCATCGTTATTTCTACGCACCTTCGATACACATATTAGCCCCTTCCAGGATAAGCTATACGATATTTTTCTGCGTGTTTCAGCCACCATTTCCGGCACATTGATTATTTTGTACAAAAAATCGAGGTTTTATGGCGGATTTCTTATCTCAACCGATGTTGCAGATTGTATTCAGGTGCATAGCGGTATATCTCTTTGTAGTATTGGCATTGCGTATTTTCGGAAAGACGGAGCTTGCCCAGTTGTCGGTGGTGGATCTCGTTTTTATCCTCCTCATCAGTAATAGCGTGCAGAATGCGATGGTCGGACCGGACACGAGCCTCGGAGGTGGCCTGTTGGCTGCATTTTCACTCTTTGCGCTCAATTTCGGTTTCAAGAAACTGATCACGAGAAGTAAAAAGGTCAGCGACCTGATTCAGGGCAAGGAAATACTCCTGGCTTACAATGGAAGATTGAATATGGAAAACCTTAGGAAAGCAGGCATAACGGAAGCCGAGTTGAGTGCAGCCATCCGTGAACATGGTGTCGAGGATATCAGTCGGGTGGATCTGGCCATGCTGGAGGTGGATGGCAACATCAGTATCGTGTCGGATGATTATAAAAAGAAGTCTTCTCAGCCTTCCCCCCATAAACACAAGCATAAATTAAAGGGCAGGGTCAATTGAAATCGACCTTGCCCTTTTCATTATTTCAGTAGGTTTATTGTCGTAAAATCAAATCCGGGTTTCAATGCAACGCCGCATTTTTCCGGATTACATCTTCATCCCTGCGAGTGCCGGATTGGCCAGACGGCGACGTTCACTCTCCGAGAGGACGATCTTCCTGAGGCGCTGGCTCTTCGGCGTCACTTCCAGATATTCATCAGCCTGGATATATTCCATTGCTTCCTCCAGAGAGAATTTGCGTGGAGGCGCTACTCTGGCAGCATCGTCCTTTCCGGCAGCCCGGAAGTTGGTCAGCTGCTTCGCCTTTACGATGTTGATGACCAGGTCATTCTCGCGGATGTGTTCACCGACGATCTGGCCCTCGTATATCTCTTCACCCGGATCGACGAAAAACGTACCCCTGTCCTGAAGTTTATCCAGCGCATACGCCGTGCAAGGTCCGGTCTCCATGGAAACCAATACGCCCATATTTCTGCCGGGGATGTCGCCAACCCAAGGCTCGTATGACTTGAAACGGTGATTCATCACTGCCTGACCGGCTGTTGCAGTCAGAATCTGATTTCTTAGGCCGATGATGCCGCGGGAAGGTATATTGAATTCAAGATGTTGCAGATCGCCTTTGGGCTCCATTACTGTCAGTTCAGCCTTGCGCTGTGTCGCCAGCTCTATCACCTTGCCGGACAGTTCAGCAGGAACGTCCACATACAGTGTCTCGATAGGCTCATGCTTCCTGCCATCGATTTCCTTGATGATGACACGTGGTTGACCTACCTGAAGTTCGTATCCCTCACGGCGCATGGTCTCGATCAATACTGAAAGATGGAGGATACCGCGGCCGAAGACCATCATTGCATCGGGTGACTCTGTATCTTCTACGCGCAGTGCAAGATTCTTCTCGGTTTCCTTCATCAGTCGCTCGCGGATGTGTCGTGAAGTGACGTATTTGCCTTCCTTACCAAAGAATGGACTGTTGTTGATGGTAAATAACATGCTCATGGTCGGTTCATCAATCTGGATGCCCGGCAAGGCCTCCTGATTTTCGGCATCGCTGATGGTGTCACCAATATCGAACCCTTCCAGACCGACGACGGCACAGATATCTCCGCTGCCCACCTCGTCAGTCTTCTTTCGTCCCAGCCCTTCGAACGTATGCAGCTCCTTCACGCGTCCTCTTACTACGGTGCCGTCTCTTTTCATCAGGGCCACAGGTTGGTTTTCCCTGATGGTCCCCCTGCTGACCCTGCCGATGGCGATACGGCCCACGAAGGAGGAGTAGTCAAGCGAAGTGACCTGCATCTGCAGTGTACCTTCATTGTATGGTGCCGCAGGAATATGTTCGATGATGGCATCCAGCAATGCGGTGAAGTCGGTAGTCGGATTTTTCCAGTCGTTGCTCATCCACCCTTGCTTTGAAGAACCGTAGATAACGGGGAAGTCAAGCTGCTCTTCTGTTGCATCCAATGCAAAGAAAAGGTCGAAGATCATCTCGTGGATTTCCTCCGGTCTGCAATTTTCCTTGTCCACTTTGTTGATGACAACGATTGGCTTGAGGCCCAGGGACAGGGCTTTTGAAGTGACGAATCTGGTCTGGGGCATAGGGCCTTCGAAGGCATCGACCAGCAGCAGAACACCGTCAGCCATCTTCAGTACACGCTCCACTTCACCTCCGAAGTCAGCGTGGCCCGGCGTGTCGATGATGTTGATCTTTACGCCCTTGTAGTTGACCGAGACATTCTTGGAGACGATGGTGATTCCGCGTTCCCTTTCCAGGTCGTTGCTGTCGAGAATCAATTCGCCTGCATTCTGATTGTCGCGAAACAGGTTGGTTTGGTGAAGAATTTTATCGACCGTGGTAGTTTTACCGTGGTCAACGTGGGCGATGATAGCGATATTTCTGATTTCCTGTGCCATTCAATATTAGATTTTGAAAAAGAGGCGCAAAGGTATGCTTTTTTGAAATGAAATGAATGCACAAAATGTGAATATCCAATTCATTATCAAATTGTTCTGTGATATTCTTTTCAGAAAAAATATTATATGCCAATGCAAGGGCTGTAAATGTATAAGATTGTGTATGGTGTTTATGACTATCGATGGCAATCTCCATCAGGATCAACGTTAAATTCGTTATTCGGGCAAAAGATTTCAAATGTAGGGGGTGGAATGAATTGGGGGGGAGTAAAAAATCAAAAGTCAAAAAGTTTTGCTTTGCTTTATACGACAATAACCATACGGAAAAAAGATTTCGGAATTTTTAGGTATCCTCTTGAGTGCCTTACATCATTACTGTAACGATATTTTAATTGTCTAGCGAGAGGAGAAAATTTTGAATATCCGGATATAACCGCCCAATTCTCATTTCGGATATCATTCCATTTACCCGGTTTGCCTCCGTATTGCCGTCATTACCCCGGTCCCTGAAGGGTGTGCCACCAATGCTACGACAAACCTACATTCCGTTAAGAAACGAAAGTCTCAATTATACCAGAATGCAGGTTTTCCTGCTCGGAGCTTTTGCACCCTGCAGGGAGGCAAAGCGGGGTATCAAAAGCGGAGGGGAGGAAAACCGGCCGTAATCCAAATAATATTTTTAATCTAACGCTTGACTCGCCTCCACCCCCAAATAAAATAAATTTTCGAAACGCTAACAGGAGAAGAAAATTTGGAATAATCCCACCTGCAACCTAGCAAATTCGTAAATCGGCAAATTCGCCACTGCCATCTCAAGCCCAACAGCCAGCCGATCCAAAATAAATATTCCGCCCAACGCTTACCTCACCTTTACCTACAAATAAAATAAATTTTTGAGACGTTTGTGGAAGGTGAAAATTTGGAATGGGTGGGGTAAAACACCCACTCGCCTTCACACCCACTCGCCATTTCGGATATTTTCTAAAGGTCCGGTTTGCCTCCGCATTGCCGTCATTACCCCGGTCCCTCAAGGGTGTGCCGCCAATGCTACGACAAACCTACATTCCGTTAAGAAGGAAAAGTTACGAATATATCGGAAGGTAGGTTTTCCGGCTCGGAGCTTTTGCACCCTTAAGGGAGGCAAAGCGGGGTAACAAAAGCGGAGAGGAGGAAAACCGGCACTCATTCCAAATAAAATTTTTCACCCAACGCTCACCTCGCCTCCACCCCCAAATAAAATAAATTTTCGAAAAGCTAACAGGAGAAGAAAATTTGGAATAATCCCACCTGCAACCCAGCAAATTCGCAAATCAGCAAATCCGCAAATTCGCAAATCAGCAATTCGGCGACAAAGCAGGCAAACTTCATTAAAATCACTATCTTACACCTCAAATGGCATTAATTGTATGAATTACTTCCGGAGACCATTGCGAAAATCCGGCCGGTTTTTCGGCTTGATGGCTGTTGTTGTGATGGCTGTCCTGACGGTTTATGCCTTTGTTTTTATGCGGGAAAGGATGTTATTTCTCGATGCACCATTCATGCTGTCCAACATTATTAATGGCGGTTCTCCCCAGATCATGGAGCACCGATATGGCTCGGTCATCACACAGCTGTGGCCATGGATGGGTATGAAGGCCGGCTTACCCCTGATCTGGCTCATGCGCCTGTACAATGGGGCATTCAATGTTTTTTATCTCGTTGTCACCGGTCTTCTTGTCTTCCGATGGCGTGCCTATGGTCCGGCAATCTTGATGGCGCTATACTATACAGCGATGTGTGACAAGGCTTTTTTCTGGACCAACAATGAGATTCATCAGGCAGTGGCGTGGTTTTTTGTTTGGTATGGAATTTATTTGTATCAGCGGGAGAAGGGCACACCTTCCTGGAAAAGAGTAGTCTGGTTTGGCCTGACAGCAACGGTTGCGGCGGTGACGCATCCCCTGATGGTGCCGGTGCTGGCCTTTACCTGGATTTTCTTGTTGATGACGGAAAAAAGTCAGCCGGGCGATGGCTATATTCGAGTATGGATGATGGTGATGATGGTGTTGGCATGCGGCATCCGTATTTGGTTGAGCCTGCGTGCAGGATGGTATGACCGTGATAAAGTGGAAACCGTGCAGAACAACCTGCTTTCCGGCCTGCTTGGCGTCTTTGAAAAACCATTGGCCGGGCAATTGTTGCATCAATACACTCATGGTTTGATCGTGGGAGCAACTCTGGGTATCATCGGTCTTGTTCTTTTGATCATTCGAAGAAAATATGTTCTGGCTTTATTGTATTTGCTGGTCGTCACGGCTTATCACGCATTGTTCTTATCGGCCTTCGACACTTGGGTGGATTTTTATTCGCAGAGTGAGATGATGCCATTGACGATAATATACGGCTTGCCCATAGTCCGCTTCCTGCCCGAATACGTTGGATCGAGGCTGTTGTTTGGTCTTACGGCTATGGTCTTTCTATTCAGATTGATTTTGATTCCGGTTGCATCAACGCCATTTACTGCACGTGTTTCACATACAATGGAGTTGATCCGAGAAATGAAGGATCAAAACATCTCAAAGGCCGTGATTCCGGAGGATAAAGATCTTGAGTCAATATATATGATGACCTGGGGCCTGCCGATCGAAACAACCATGGCATCTGCTATATCCGGCGACCGGCAAAGGACGGTAAAGCCACTGCCTGCCGACAAGCTGGACGAAGCGACGCGAATTCCCCCGAATCAATTCATGGATTGTTTCAAGACGATTCCCATCAATTCGATGAATCCCGACTACTTCAGCGTGGATTCTGTACATCCGTATGATGTGTTGAAACATTAAAGTAAATAGAACTTTCGTGGGTTTTCACGGGCTTGTGGATAAAAATTAAAGGAACCATTCACCTGATAAAAAAAGTAATCAGGCGATTTTTCCCGGCTCCTCCTTCATCGCCAGAATTTCCTTGCCATTGAGCGGAAAAGAGGGCGTATCTTCATTTTTCTACTACAAAATACACAAAGTGGCACGAAATTCTTCCTTTTTTAGTGCTGTTTGATGGTTAAAAATACATTCCGGGCCTCAGCTAAGGATAGCGGATAGAAGGATTAGGGCCAATTTGATGTACATGGTCAAAAAATTATTAATTTGCATTAAACCTTAAACAAATTTTTGCATCAAACATTTAATATGACTTGTCTGATGGCAAGGTGTGGGTTTATTGTTCAAACGAATGAAATAATATTGGAAAGCCAAGATTTGCATCGTTTAATACATGCAGTAAATCCATGAAAAAGAACCCTCTGTCTAAATAATCTTTTCAGAAGAATTCTTAACAGTTTGAAAACACAGAATAGCCGTACTATTCACTTTTTTTGCAGCAAAATTAAACTAAACGAGTCTTGAGATCTGTATTATTCCTGTTTGTTCTTGTATTCGGGGCGTTCACCGCTCAGTCACAAAACTATCGTATCCTGGGTGTTGTCAATGACCAGGCGGACTCTTCTTCTTTGATCGGGGCAAGCGTATTTCTGAAGGCTCTTCCCGATTCAACCACAGTAGCGGTAGCGACAACCGATGCCAACGGTCGATTTGAATTTAATGATTTGAAGGCAGGTCCTTATGTCATCCAATCGACCTTCGTGGGGTACAAGCCATACAAAAGAGCTGTAGAGCTGGGATTTAATCCGGTCTTCAGAATCAAAATCGATATGAAAGGTGACGGAATCACGCTCGGCGGAATTGAAGTCGTCGGTCGGACGCCACCGGTTACCGTGAAGGAGGACACCTCTGAGATTCGTGCCGCCCAGTTTAAAGTCAACCCTGATGCAACTGCCGAAGATCTTGTAACCAAAATGCCCGGTATCCAGAAAGTGGATGGTAAGATCCAGGCACAAGGCGAGGAAGTGAAGCGTGTATTGGTAGATGGTGCAGTCTTTTTCGGATCGGATCCTTCTGCTACACTTAAAAATCTCCCTGCTGACATGATCGACAAAATCCAGGTTTTCGACAAGGCAAGCGACCAGGCACAGTTTACAGGCATCTCAGATGGAAACGAGGAAAAGACCATCAATATCGTCACGAAGCCGGATTTTCGGCAGGGTAAATTCGGTCGTGTCTATGCCGGATATGCTCCGGACGACAAATACAAAGCTGGCGGAGTATTCAACAGTTTCAACAAAGCAAAACGACTGACCATCATTGGTCAAAGCAACAATGTCAACGAACAAAACTTTGCAGCTGATGACCTTGCCGCCATGCAGACAACAAGCGGTGGCGGTATGAGAGGGCCGGGCGGACCGGGTGGACCTCCGAGAGGCGGTGGAGGATTCGGCCGAAACAACAATCCCTTCTCGACAAATACTTCAGGCGGTATTGTGACCACGCATGCCCTTGGAGTCAACTATACCGATAAATGGGCCGACAAAGTTGTGTTTCAGGGAAGCGTGTTCGGCAATCTCACAAACACCAACCTGCTCCAATCCTCATTTACAGAGTACTTTACCGGACAGAATTCCAAGGATAATACAGTGTCCGGCCGGGATGGCAAATCTTTCAGATTCAATGCCCGAGTGGAATACACCATCGACTCTTTCCGTTCAATAATCTATACGCCTTCATACAATTACGGCTACAACACGAGCAATTACATCAACACTTCGGATATATTTACCGGCGAGACTCCCTTGAGCAATTACGACAACCATTCCACGTCCAATGGCAAGAATGTTTCGTTTAATAACCAATTGATGTACAGAAGACGATTCCGCACTCCGGGACGAACCATTTCATTCGACTTGAATCAGTCTTATACCAACAGCCTTCCGCGTACCAACCAAAACCTGCTGACTATTTCTTATGATACAGTCAACATAGAACTGCTGGACAAACAATACGTGGAAAGCAACAACTACAACAGATCCTACAGCGCAGAGGTCAACTATACCGAACCGATCGCCAAGGATCATTTTTTGGTGTTTGGGTATAATTATTCCATCAAGGATAATGATATCGACAAGCGACTTTACGACCTCGGCAATGGTGAGCAACCGGGAGACCAGAACCTGATAACTTCTCTCTCCAACGTAACCGACAACCTTTACCAAAGCCACCGCCCACGGTTGGACTATCGCTACCAAAATAAAAAACTCAATGTTTCTGTCGGTGTCGGCTATCAGTACTCTATTCTGAATACGGACAAGACTTTTCCCCAGTCTGAGAACATCAATAAGACATTCTCGAATGTTTTGCCATCTGCAATGGTTCGCCTGAGCATAAGCAAGACCAAGAACTTCCGGTTATTCTATCGTGCGGGAACACAAGAGCCTTCGGTAAGCCAGTTGCAGAGCGTAATCGACAACAGCAATACGCTACAGCTTACATCGGGTAATCCAGCCCTTGATCAAAGCACAACGCACAGAATGATGATGTTCTTCTCGTCCACCAATCAGCATACAGGATCCAACTTTTTTATCGGCGGAGGCGGAATGACGACCAATAACTATATCGCGAGTCAGGTGATTTATTCCGATAAGGACACTACACTGGCAGGCTATGGCATCATGCCGGCCGGAGCCAGATATACGTATCCGATCAACCTCGACGGATATTACAGCGTCCGTGGATTTTCATCTTACAGCTTCCCGTTTTATCTGATTAAGTCCAATGTAAGCCTGAACGTCAATGGCTCGCTGGTCAATGCTCCGAGCAAGATCAATGACCTGATCAACCATTCCAAATCGAAGAATGTCGGTGGCGGGGTGACGATTTCTTCCAATTTCAGTCAGAATCTCGACTTTACGCTTGCCACTCAGGTCGGCTTCAGCGATGTTGACAACGATATCAACACACAGGCCGACAATACCTATTTCAATCAAAACATTTCAGGTCGTTTTAACTGGATATTCTTCAAGAATTTTGTGTTCAGCACAGATGCCGCCTACTATTACAACAAGGGTCTGGAGAGTGTCAGCAATACCAATTACACGATCTGGAATGTAGCTTTCGGGTATAAATTCCTCAAGAAGAACGCTGCCGAAATCAGAATTCAGGCCTTTGACATCCTGAATAACAATACGGCGCTGACCCGAAATGTGACAGAAACTTATTATGCCGATGTCAGCACCAACGTGTTGAACAGGTATTTCATGCTTCAATTCTCGTATAAATTTTAACGGGAATTGCCGGTATTCATTTCCGGAGTTGAATAATAAACAATCCACTTGATTCGAAAAGAGGTTTATCTGTGATAGGCCTCTTTTTTTATAAATATTAAACACAAAGCAGTGCCACAAATAAAGCACTAATGCCATACTAAATACCAGGAACAACAGCCAATTATATGGCACAAATCGAACCGAAATATTCAACTATCTTCTGAATAAATATTTAAGATCAAATACAGAGTAACTATTCACCTGATCAAAAAAGGTAGCTATTCAGCCGTTCAGAAATATGACGGAAACTATTCACTTGGTAACTATTCACCTCAAATTGTCTATAATATACGGCTTATCAATACCTAAAGCTCCAAATATTTATTTAACCACTAAATTGCAATGCAAACCACGAAGGGTCTATCGCACTGTATATTTCGTCGTGGAAGGAGAATCCTGAAATCTTTCGTTAGACCAAGAAATAGCCTGTTGAATATTATTACATTGCCACCAAAGAATACCCGCTAAGGCAGTTTTCTACCACGAAA
>WBZR01000371.1_pt1 | contig 73760 bp, 114 predicted proteins | sample 5204231 | NCBI WGS metagenome assembly WBZR01 (sample SAMN12412403, study PRJNA552823) | activated sludge metagenome | isolation source: activated sludge from anammox sidestream of wastewater treatment plant... | place: USA: Virginia | collected 2017-08 | reverse complement strand
CGCACCTACGAGAACGGCGCGTATCAGGCTGCCAAATTCAGCGGCGGCAAACTCTACTCCTCCAAGGGCTCCCGCGATTCGGTGGAAGCGATGGAGATCGCGGAGATCGAGGAATTGTTGAGTCCGGGCTGGTACTACTCGGTCGAGGAATCGATGCCGATGACACCGGGCCAGCGGCGAGACCAAGCCATGGAATTCCTCAATATGCCGCCCCAATCCATGGGCGCGACCGTTTTGGATGTGGGGAATCCAGCCAACTTGGGCGGCTTGATGGAAGCGGTGGGTCGGCCCGATTGGAAGATCAAGAACCTCGCAATGCGTGAGCGGCTACTCGACATAATCGCCCAACTTGCGCAGCAGCCCCCGACGATGCCACCTCCAATGCTCAATCCAATGGGAATGCCTGATCCCACGATCCCGCCGCCCCCTCCCCAACCTTCAATTCAGCCCGACACCTTCCTGTTCGACCCGATGATCGCGGTCGAAACCGTCCGCGACTACCTGCTCGGGGAACAGGGCCGCGAATTGGAGGAGTCGAATCCCGACGGCTTCCAGAACGTCCTACTCTACGGCCAAGCCTATATGGCGATTCTGAATGCGCCGCCCCCGATGCCTCCTGGAGGAGGACCGGGAGGGTCGCCACCCCCTGAAAATGGGAAGGAGAAGGGCGGGATGGAAAATGCGCCGCCGATGGGGGAGGGAGCCGCTCCGCCGCCGCCGCCTCAGCCGGGAGGACTGGCGGGCACGCCTGTTCAATAACCTGTCTTCGAGTGCGAGAGGCCCCCGATCCCTTATCCTCGGGGACCTCCCCCTATCGGACACTCCAACTACACTTCGTTGACCGGATTATAACACGATTCCTGAAATTTGTGGTCTATGGGAGCGGCCCCTCCCCCTCTTGGGGGAAAAAGGAGAGGGGCCGGAGGAGACGAAACATGAGCAACCCGCCGCCGCTCCCGGTGGGAGGGCGCGAGGGCGGGGCCACGGTGGAGAGCCGCAGCACCCCCACGATAGCACGAGGGGGTGGGGCGTGTCTAGCCTCCCCTTCGTCGGCTCGCAATATCCTGATAGGAGATCCTCCATGTTCTCCCAATCTTTAACGCGGGAAGTTCCCCCGAACGCACCCAATTATACACGGTCCTTCGCGTGACTCCCAATTCTTGGGCTACCGTCTCAGGCTCCATGTACCTGACTGCGAACCTCCCAGCGACGGGCAGACCGCTTGGGGGGCTGGGGAGTTGAAGGGGCGATGGGGGGCTGAAACGGGAGCGGCGCAGCAGGCCGACCTCCCCCCATCGTTGCTCTCTGTTGGTCGCTGAATAGAGCCATGGAATTGGCCGTCGATAGACCGTGTTGAGCGATATTAGACGACCTCGCTACCGTGGCACTAGCCAATGTGGCGAACATGGCCTTCTCATTCCCCGCCGTGTAATTGGCAGTATAGGTGGCCGACGCTCCTATCGCTCCACCGACGGCGAAACTGTCGATGTTGGCCCCGAGGAATGCGAATTTCCAGCCCTCCGCCTCCTTCTCCTTGATGAGCGCCTTGATGGTGTCTTGGGTGAATTCCTGACTGGCGTTCTCCAGCCCGTCCGTAATAATCACCGTCAGCACTGAACGCCCCTTGGCCTCGACTCGGCGCACACATTCCCCAATAGCGTCGTATAGAGGAGTGCATCCGCGCGGTTCGTAGTCCTTGTCGGTTAGATCTTGGACTTCGCCCAAAGATTTGTCCGTGTAGCTGACCGTTAATTCCGGGGACGCGGCAGGCGCGTCGAACTGCACCAGACTCACATGGTAATCCGTGTTGGGATCGGCCCGCAAACCCTTTAAGTATTCGTTGTATCCCGAGATCGTTCCTTCCCGATTAGAGTTCATAGATCCTGATCGGTCGAGGATGACATTGACTAGAATCTCCTGCCGCTTAGACGGCGAAGAGGATATTTTCTTCTTTCTCATGGCCCCAAGATAGCATAGGAAACGATAGGAAGCAATGGGAAAATTTAGGAATCAGGAAATCTTATCTCCTACATAATTAGTAGACACTCTTTAAGCACGGTGTTACTATACCTGTAGGAGAATGAGTCCGCGAGACTAATTTATGTCTGCCCCAGCCTCTCCCGTTGATATTCTGGTAGCGGCGATGACTCCGCCCCCCGAAGCGCCCGCTGCATCCCCAGAGACTCCCGTTGCCCCCTCAACCCCTGTTGCCCCCAGTGGACAACCCGCCCCTCCTGAGCAACCTGTCCCTTCCCCCGTGCCAGATGGGTCTCCTGCGTCTCCGGCAATTGAGGGAGAGGACGAGGAGATCGTATTCCCGGACGAGCCACCCGTCGAGGAGGCTGCCCCCGCCGTCGAGAAACCTCCCGCCGAGACCGCCCCCATCGAAAAAACGGACGCGGTACTCGCCGACCTCTCCGACGCCGAGAAGGCGCAGGTCGCCGCGCTCTCTCCCAAAGCGGCAGCGGCGCTGGAGGCGCTCGGCTTACGAACGGGCCGGGGCCGCCGACAGCTCGAAGCCTTCAAGATCCGGCAGGAATTGGAGCGCGCGCCGGAGGAGGGTGGGCTGGGCCGGATGCCCACCATCGAGGAAATTCGGGAGGGCGAATCCGCTCGGATGCAGATGATGGCGATGGAGCACGAGTTCGTCGCCAACCCGCAGTCGTGGGCCAGAAACTTCTTCGCTCCCGACCCCCAGACCGGGCAGCTCCGCGAAGGAGCCCGCGAAATGCTCGCGACTCTTCCCCGGATTCTGCCCTCGGACCTCTACAAGCCGATGGCTTACGAGTTCCTAAACCCCTATGTCGAATTCCTTTACAAGACCGCGTTCGAGATGCCTGAGTCGGTCGCCGGTCCCGATGGCAAGCCCATCGCCAACGAGGCCCGCCAGCGCGTGCTAGACACCGCCCAGATCAGCGAGTACTACATAACCGGGAAGGCCCGACAAATCTCAGCGGACGCTGCCCCTGTCCAGCCGCCGAGAGGAGCGCTCGACCCCGAGAAGGAAGCATTGCGCCAACAGGTCGCGCAATCCCGCCAGCGCGAACAATCCTATCTACAGGCTCAGATCCGATCCTTTGACGAAGGAGTCGCTGGCCAGATCGAACGCTATGTGGCCGCCGACGTGGACGCCGCGCTCTCCCGCATCACCGCCGTCTACCCGAAGGATTCGGTCGCCTACCGGGCCATCCGCGACCAACTTGTCTCTGAGACCGTAGATCGGGTGGGCGGGAATCCCCAGTCCGGGATCTCCGCCTTCAACCCGACCCAATATGAAACCTACCGCATCCAGCTCGACCAAGCTCGCCGCTCCTACCTACGGGGAGATCCGTCGCCTAGTCGGGCCGCCATTGGTACCTACCGCAAGATCGCGCAAGGTGTCATTCAAAAAATCGCTCCATCCTATCTGAAGGATGCTGCCGCCGCCGTGAAGGCCACCGTTGACGCTGCGCACCGCGCTCAAGCTCCCGCTCAAGGACGGGGGGAGCCCGCGAGCACTGGAGCCAGCTCTATCCTAAGCCCCGCCCCTCCCGCGCCCCCAGCATGGGACAAGACGAAGGGGTGGGCCGATAATGCGGCCAGCCAGCTCGCCGCCGCCATGATGGGGACCGCCACGCGATGATGCGCCTTCAGAATTCCCACAATTCAACCTCCTCCATCCGAGGAGCACCCTATTCATAGAGGACTTATCCAATGGCAACCACAGTTGTCGATACTGTTAGTTCACACTTGGAGACGGTGAGCCCGAAGCTCGTCGAGCTTCACGACCAATCCCAGCACATCGCGGGATTGGTCAAGGCCCGCGCTCAGGTGCAGAAAGTCTCCCGCTATTTCTGGCGTCAGCCCGTCGCGCTCTATGCGGGCGGAACCGACGCCAAATACAAGGCCGACGGCGGCTCCCTCGGAACTGGGAGTGGCGCGAAGATGACCCACTTCCAAGCCGCCTACTTCTACCACCGCTACGCTGGCCGCATCACCAAGGAGGCGATGGACACCTCGAAGACCAGCTCCCAAGCCATCGTCAATGCCCTCGCCTACCAGCTCGCCCAAGCCATGAAGGAACTGAACGCCATCGAGGACATTCACTTCCACACCGACGGCACCGGGAAAATCTCGGGCGTCTCCAGTGCACAGTCCGACTCCGGAGCGGCCACCGCTTCCTCAATCACCCTCGCAGGCACCTCCGACTATCTCGGGGTCAACCGGATTCGTGAGGGCATGGCCGTGGACGTGTGGGTCTCGACGACCCGCGCCACTCCCTATGGTTCCCTCAACTGGTTCACTGTGACCAAGGTGGACTACGACAACAAGGTAGTCTATCTCGATGTGGGCTCGACCACCGGCTCCGCGATTGGATCGAGCGCCTACATCACCCTTCCGTGGATCGACTCGGGCGAATCCTACGGTCCCGCTTCCCCGACCTCCTTCCAGTCCACCTACCCTGGCGTCCCCACCCAATCGGGCGGAGTCGGGGGCGACTCCTTCGTCCACGGCTTCCCCTACATGACGGACTACACCTCCTCGAACTACTTCTACGGGGTCCAGAAGTCCTCGTTCTACAAGCTCCAGCCGCCCTCCGTCAACGCTTCCTCAACGCCGTTCGAGTGGGACTACTTCCACCGCATGATCGCCAAGATTCAGCAGCGCTCCGACGACGATCAGTGGAAGAACATGATCGGCATCTGCCACATGGCGCAGCGCGCCCAAATCGCCTCCCTTGGCGTCGCCATCACCACCAACTTCATGCAAGGCACCGAATTCGGCGGCATGAAGGACATGATCCCGAACGACCTCGGCTACACCCAAGTCTTCAACGTCGCGGGCGTCCCCCACTACGTCTCCAAGCGGGCCGACCGCGCCGAGATCAACTACATCAACCCCTCCGTGATCGCCATCGCCGAGGCCGAGCCGGTTGGCTTCATCGACAACGGCGGATCGAAACTGTTCGAGGGGCGCGACTCCACAGGCGCGGTGCAGGCGTACTGGGAGTTCTTCATTAGTCATGGTTATGACTACTTTGCCCAAAACCCTAATGCAGGTTTCGGCAGAATCTACGGCCTCACGATTCCGTCGGGGTTTGAGGCTTGATGTTTCAACACGTTAGCAGGTTTCATGTGACAGCCTGTTGACTTCCTACTAGGCTTGGGGTTATAATTCTCTTAGGAGAACATAGCCCCAATGCCTACTATACAGGTTTTTGATCGAGAATTCCAGTATCGCGATGAATTTGACCAATCTCTGGTCCTCAAATTTCTGTCCTTCGTGGATTTTCGAGGAGAGAATGGATGTTGGATATGGATCGGCGGGAGAATGCCCCAGGGATATGGGATCTTCTGCTATGATGCCCGTTCCCACGCAGCTCATCGGATCGCGCACAGGATGTTCAATGGTCCATTGGCCGACGACCGAATCATCCACCACATCTGCAAAATTCCCTTCTGCGTCAACCCTCAACATCTCTCGTGCCGTTCGCAAGAGGAGCACGCAGGAGATCACGCAGGACAGAAGGCGACGTGTCCTCAAGGGCATGAGTTCACGCCAGAGAACACATACCTGTTTCGCAGCGTGCGAATGTGCCGCCTGTGCCACAAACGATTGTCGAACGAACATTATTACCGAAAGCGGGACCAGCTTCGCAAGGTGGCTGAAGAGGAGGGCATTCCACTTCCCGTGCCGAATAAGGACAAGCGCGTCTGTGCATGGGGGCATCCCTATGATGATCTCAATACCGGATGGGTTAAAGATGGGGCCAGAAAGCCCCGGAGGGATTGCTTGACTTGCCGACGCTACAGGCTCAAGATAGCCTATTACAAAAAGATTGGCCGACTGGAAGTCGCTCAACAGTTAGAGCGAGAATGGAAGGAAGGAACCAAGCCGGTATGAGTTATAATGCTCCCTGCGCCCACTGCCACCTCTGCCTCTCCCACAGCCCCTGCCCGCATTGTGGGCATTGCCGGAATTGTGGGGCGGCACCCGCTCTACCCGCTCCATTGCCTGATTCCAGCAGCACCGCTTCACCCATTCCGCCCGTTACAGCACCCAAAATAATCTATTCCCAGCCCTTCCTGTCCGTGGAGGCTTTGTGAACCTCCTCCGCCGCGTCCGTGAACTCAACAAGCGCCTCCACGAGGAGCTGGGGGCCGCCGACGCCTATCGCCCCTTCTACCAATGGTTCCTGTGCCGCGACCTCTTCTACCTGATCCCGGAGTTCGAGGAAGCGGTGGATGGCAAGGTCTCCCCGGTCATGGACTACCATTGCGCCTGCGGGATCAACAAGCAGATCCACCATCCCCATTGCCGAGGGTTCGTGGTGGCGAAGGAGCGATTGATTCGAGAATCCACGGCGCTGGGACTGCCCCAGGACCATTGGGTAATCGCCCGCTGGCTCCCCCCCACCCTCCCGGTCCACCCGCGCTCCGGCTACTACGTCCCAGTCTCCGTAAACGGCTACACGATGGCCTTCCCGCCCGACGATCCCCCGGACCTCGACAAAACCCTCTTCTTCATCCGCGCCTTCTCCAACAAGGAGAAGGTCTCGCTCGAAGAAATGGAGAAGGACTTCCTGCGCATGATTGACCGGAAGGAGGAGAAGGAGGTCGAAGCCTACCGTCTCATGTTCAAGGAATGGCTCCCCACCTTCGGCCAGATCCCCGGCGAGAAAATGGAGACCTCCTATCCCAGCGTTTCGACGAAGGTTAACTAGCTTATGGCAACAACCGAAGAACTTCAAGTCCCCCTAACCACCGATCCCTCCATCCAGCAGGGATGGGCTCCCGTGGTCGGATCCACCACCATCTGCTCCATCGTCCCGTGGACCGTCGTTACCAAGGAATACACGTGGGGCGGGTGGCCCCACTCCTTCACGATCCCCGGCGTCGGCACCCTCGAATGGCCCAACCGCGACGGACGGATCGTCAAGCACCCGACCTCCGGGATCGAGGAATTGTGGGTGGAGGCACGCGGGCGCAAGACAATCTACGCGATCCTATCGTGGACCCCCCGCTATCGGCTCCTCAAAATCTTCGACTCCGGGGAGATCCGCCTCAACCTCGCTAACATCGACGACCATGAGCGGCTATGGTTTCCCAAACCGTCGTGGGAGATGGCTGGCGACATCGTGCAGGAGATCGCCGGGAACCAGATCGCCAACGCCTCCGGGTTCACCGTCGGATTCCGCATCATCAAGGGCGACAAGCCGAGCGAGGAGGAGTTGACGCAACTCGAATATGCCCAGACCGAGAACCTCCGCTACTTGGTGCGCGACGCCGACTCCCTCTACCTCGTGCCTGCGCAACGCCATCGTATCGGCATCTCCCATCGCCGGGCGCTGGAGGCGCTGGTGGCGATGGGCCGCGATACCTTCGATGCCCACCAAGTCCCCAATGGCTGGTACATCACCTCGGGCGACCGCATTCTTGACACCAAGAAGTGCTATGCGTGCGGGGAGACTATCGCGGGAGCCGCGAAGGTCTGTAAGATTTGCCAGATCAATCTCGTCAAATGGTTCGTGGAGATGGGTGGGCAACCGCCCGACACCGACCCCGAACTCCTCAAGGAAGTCCAAGTTCAGCGGGGCCGGATGGCCGCGAAGAAGACGATGTAGGCGATAATGGGGGGAGGAGGTCGTCGTGATTCCGAACCTTCAACAAGTATTCGACCGGGCGCGCTCCCTCATCGGCGACACTGAAGTGCCGGGGGGCGGCGTCTGGACCAATGGCGCGCTCCAGGAGCACTTCGCGGTCGCCTACGAAGCCCTCTTCGACCGGATGGCCCAGAACGACGTGCGAAGAGTGCGTCGGCAATCCTACTACGTCCTCCCCGCCCACACCTCCTACCTCTCTCCCGCAACCATGGGGATCACGAATATGGGGGAGCCCAAACAACTCTTCGAGCGTAACCACGGCACCGCGTGGGCCGTCTCGGGGGCGACCCTCGGCTCGGGCTACGTCGATCTCACGACCGCCACCCACACCCTCGCCTCTGGCGCAAACATCATCGTCTACGGCGTGGGCGGACTCTCCGACGACGTGAACGACTCTTGGACCATCACGGTTCCCGGTTCTACCTCCGTCCGCCTCAACGGCTGCGTCGCGACGGGCACCTACACCTCGGGCGGGGCCGTGGCCAACGCACCGGGGGACTGGCCCGACACCCCCCTCGACTTGATCGGCGAGATCCCCAACATGCCCTCCCCCGGCGACAGCCTCGGCTATTGGGCGTGGATCGGGGACGCCTGCCGCTTCTACCCCCGCTCCTCCGCCTGCCAGATCAAACTCCTCTACCTCATCTCGGCAACCGCGCCTTCGGATGCCGACGCCTCCATCGGCATCGACGGCTCCCTCAACTTCCTCTCCCACTTCACGGCGGGGAGTGCGCTCTCCGCGAAGGGGACCAGCACAGAAGGCGCGAAATTGCTAGCGAGAGCTTGCGGCAACGGGGTGGGCGATCTGTCGGGGCCGACTGGAGGGATGCTCCACCAGCTCCTCGCCCCCGCGATCAAGGCGAAGCAGTGGGAGCGCATACAACTTCCGAGGTTCCGGGAGAAGAGGAACGTGGGATCGTTCCCGCGCTACTAACCTCGTAGTATTTTGGGGGCGGGCGTGGCACAATGGGAGTAGGCCCAACTGGGGCCTTCTAAGGAGTACCACCCCATGCCAACCATGGTCTCGGGGGCCAAGCCTCCCAAAATCTTTGAGCGCCCCATCCAATGGGGAAGAGGGGCCATCGGCCTCGCCAACAACGCCGTCGTTATGGGAAGCGGCACCTCCTCAGTCATGCTGAGCGACGCGACCGCCAATCCCCGATTCTTCCGCTTCTTCACCAAGTCCACCGGCACCTCCGGGACCGCCCGTGGCATCGAGTGGCGGCACTACTTCACCTCCACCTCCCAGGATGGCGAAGTGATCCGTGCCTGCGGCATTATCAATGGCGTAGCCGTCGGCTCTGGCCTCTCGGTCCACGGCATCCACTCGACCATCTCCTTCGCGGCCTCCTCCTCGGTCTCAGGGCAGGCTTGTGGCTTGCGATGCACCTTGGAGGCGGCAGCCGCCTCGCGAACTCTCGGGGGCACCCTCTGCGCCCTGAACGTGGACTCGAACGTCGGCGCAGGTAACACCCTCTCCCGCGCCTCCTTCATCCGTGTCACCAATGCGGGATCTGTGGGCATCGCCAACCTCTTCGACATCGAAGCCTCGACCTGCACCCGGAAGGGTAGCGCCCCCTCTGCCTCCAACGGAATTGCCATGCTCCTAGACGGTGAGCTCGTCTACATGATGGTTGGAACCTAATCCCATCAAGTCTCTATGCGCCAACTCGATCTCTCCGACTACTCCGTCACCATGCCCAACGAGCAGGGAGAGCCTACCCCCTCTCCCTATCTCGTCCGCATCTCCCTCGTCACCCTGTTTATGCGCCCCGACCTTCATCTCGGAGCCGTCGAACTCCTCCTCCGCGAGAAGATCGCGCTCCGCATTCTCGACGGCCCCCCCGATCTCCTCTTGGAGGAGACTGACTACGACAAGCTCCGGTCGGCCATCGACACCTATAAAGGGTTCAGCCGGCCCGACGTAGAGCTGGTGCGCCGGGTGCTGGAGGCCCCCCAAGTTGAAGTAGCCGTGATCCCCGGAGGTTAACACGGTGTCCTTCCTCGACGAAGCCAACCGCCTGAAGCTGACGGACTTCAAAGGTCCGAATCTCCTGTTGGACGAAGAGGATATCTCGGAGCCGGAGGGACTCGCGGGGGCCAACATCGAGTTCCTGGAGGGCCAAGTCCGCACCCGACGCGGGTTCGTGGAGGTCTGGAACCCCGCCGCGAAGATCACGTCTCTCCACAACTGGACGACGGCCTCCTCGAACCGGCTCCTCTACTTCTCTCCCACGACCCCCTCGGTCGTGAGCCGCAATCTCGCGACCTCCACCGACACCACCCTTCTCTCGGGCAGCCTCGGCACCTCCCCAGTTGGCATGTCCGTGGCAGAGGCCGGCCCACGCGCCTACTTCTCTTTCTTCAACTCCTCTGGACTCGGGACGACCTCGGCCTACGTTTACGATGGCTCCACCGTCACCCAAACCTTCCAGCGCTCCCTCTACACCACCGAAGTCACCACAGGCGTGACCGAACCCGTTGCTGGTCTCTGCACCGCTGGCCTCCACTACATTGGCTTCCTCTTCACGACCAAGCACGGCTACACGACTCCTCCCGGCCCCATCAGCCCCTCCACCGGCGTTCTCGTTCCCCTCTCCATCACCTCCTCTGGCTCCAAGAGCATCTGGGTCACCTTGGCCCCTGTGGGCACTTGGCCCTCTTGGACCTACGAGGCCCAACTCATCATGACGCCCGTAGATAATCCGAATGTCTATTACATCATCTCCGCGATTCAAGGCGGAAGCATGGGGATTCCGGGGGGTACCTCCGTACCTGTCACCTTCACAATCTCAATTTCCGACGACGTTCTGCGAGAGGGCGCGGAGGCCACCGATTACTTCAACCTCTACGGGCAATCCGTCGGGGGCACCGTCCCCTTCAATCCGCACGTGGTCCTCGGCTACAACAACCGGATGGTCTACCTGACCCAGTTCACCGACGGACGGGGCGGCATCTCCTCGGGCGCATTCGTCTCCAACATCAACGAGCCCCAATGGATCACGCTCGCCTCCCACCTCATACAACTTCCAGAATTTAGAACTATTGTGACTGGCTTCCCGCTCGGCGGAGTCCTCTACCTTCTCGGCCCGAGTTGGACATATGCGTTCTCCGACAACACCGACCTCCCGGTGCGATGGGCTGCGCCCCGATTGGTGTCGGGGAGAATCGGCTCGCCCTTCCCAGCCGGCGTCTCGTGGGACCCCGCCCGAGGCTACGCGTGGGTCGCCGCCCAACAAGGCTTGTTCTACTTCGAGGGCGGCTCCTTCCCCGACCTTCCCTCCTCCCACTTCCAGTCCCCCGACTGGAACCGCATCAACTGGGCCGCCCCCGCCGACACCCTCGAAGTCATCGAGGACGTGGCGAATCGACTGGTGCTCGTGCGCGCGCCCCTCGACTCCGCGACCACCTCCACCCACCTCCTCGTGTGGGACTGGACGAAGGGGACGCGCGCCGACCGCATTCGCTACTGTGGGCTCTGGAATATCGCGTCATTCACTCCGGGGGCGATGGCCATCGTGCAGAACGCGACCACGAAGGTGAAGGAACTGTGGGTTTCGAGCGGGGCGGCAGGGGGCGGTAAAGTGCTGCGCCAGCGCTACTCTCCCCAAGACACCGCCCTCTACAACGACGACTCCCTAGGGATCGACTCCTTCTATGAGACGGGGAGCCCGGTCGGCGTCCTCCCCGCACCCGTCCAGCATCTCGGCGCGCACTTCCGCCTCCGGGGCGGCGGCTTCCTCTCCCCCTCCGCCTTCTCACTCGACCGCACCCGCGAGCGGCCGCTCCACCCGATCCAAGCCGGATTGGCCCCGTCGATGCTCCCGCTCCGCCTCTACGACCTCCAGTCCGAGGGCGTGCGCTACCGGATCGATAACCAGGCGACCGCCGACGCCTATTTCATTCTCTCGGCCATCTACCACTATTGGAAACCGTGGATGAGTATGAGGTGACTCGATGGCGACCATCTTCCGCAAGCCCTTCAAACCGAACTTCCGGACCATTGTCAACAAGTTCCAGTCGGCCTCCGGCCCGATGAATCGGGATCTGGGCGACTGCCTCCAGAACACCCACGATACGCTGGAGGCGGGCGCACAGCTCCTCGACCAGATCACAACCGCCATCAACAATATCGAGACGGGCGGAGCCGCCGCCGCCACGACGATCACCATCTCCCATGCCTAACTTCACTGGAGCGCTTCCCCGCAGCCTTGGCGACAAGCTGGGAGAGCGTCCCTCCGCTCTCGATTTCATCCCCGAACCTCTCCACGCCGCCGTTTGGAACGAGGCCACCTCCACCGATCTCTCCCCCTATCTCCAGAATATGGTTAATTCCGTCTCCGACGGGGCGCGCGCCACCTTCTACATCCCTCGGGGTAAATACATCGCCAATTCCACCATCGCCTTGGGCGCGCGTCGCATCACCTTCATTCTGGATGGGGCCGAGATCCAATCCAACACCACTCTATTCTCTGTCACGGGCTCCTCCGATCATGATGTAGAAGATGGGGGAGCCTATATGATTCTGGGATCAGATTGTCGCAACTCGATTCTGACCTTCACCGGAAGTTCTGGAGTCTTTCTGGACTTCAATCGAGTTGTAAAGGGGGGACTGAAGAACCTATCCATTCAAGCATCAGGATCAGGCACGGCAACTGGCGTTCGCCTGTACTCTGCCGACAAAATCTCGATCCGAGACGTTCACATAACAGGATTCGACATTTGCCTGAAGCTCAGCGGCCCAGGCAAAGCCTCCATCTACACCTACTCTCGCACCAACACAATTACCCTTGACAATATAATTATCCGCGACTACACCACTTGCGGCATGGACTTCTCCTATTGCGAAGAAGTCTTCATGCAGAATGTGCAATCCTACATAACTTCCAACCATGGCCTATGGGCATGGAAGATTGGCACCTCCTGTTTTGCCATTTATGGGCAGACGGTCTCCATGATCCAAGGGGGCGTGAAAATCTATTGGGTTCCCGATCCTCACATTGAGGAACTTCCTCCCAACTGGTTGTTCTTCGACAACCTCCTTTGCGATCTTCCCTATGGAACTCCTTGTTTGTCGCTTGATGCCTCACTGAGCACTGTGCATGCTGTAGGGCTTCCTGCGCGTGGATTTCGCTTCTCTAATGGGTGGTTCGCAGGAGCGGATTATTTCAACCCATCCCCGACAGAGCCAAACACCTCTCCAAATCCTTGCATTTCTATTGCGGGAGGATACGATATAGAATTCAACTCGTGCAAGATTCGCGCAGGAAAAGGACACGGAGTATATATCTCCAACTTTCTAGACGACTTGCGCTTCAACGGGTGCTCGGTTTACGCCAATTGGTTTAATAATCAATATCAATCCTTTTTGCAGAATGGCTCTGGATTCTACATCGACTCCTCGGTGGGAGCGTCAACTCTGCAAATCATCGGGGGCATGAGCGCCTCCGAAGCATCTGATGTGGGCGGGCATCAACAATATGGAATCTACAACCTGAGCACAGGGGTCCACCTAAACATTCACGGCGTCTCGCTGCACAAGAACGAGACGGCACCCATAAATTCAACATTAGGAGATCGACCGACCATTTGGGGGAACTATTACGGAATCCCGCCAACTCTCGCCGAATCCGCTATCAATGTCACGAATGCCACCAACACCCCCAACATAGAAATAACTACGGCGTCTCCCCACGGCTATCTAACTGGCCAAGGGGTCCGTGTGATGGGAGTAGAAGGCAACTTCCATGCCAATGGCTTGTTCACCGTCACAGTGACCGCTTCCAACAAATTCCTGACCAATGGAGCCGCTGGGGATGGAGCCTATACCGGGGGGGGAATAACTCAACGCATTGCCCTAAAGGTGACGAACGCCACCAATGCATCTCCTATTGTCATAACCACCTCCAGCAATCATGGATACACCACAGGAGACCGAATATCTATATCGGGAGTCGGAGGAAATACGGCTGCGAACGAAGTTTGGTACATAACCGTAGTCGATTTGGATAAGTTCTCTTTGGACGAAAGCACGGGGAATGGGACCTACACAAGTGGAGGACTATCTCAGAAACTCAATGCCGTAACGCAATACAATCGCGTATTTGGAGATAGTGTCCGTTTCGAGATCGGAGATTCCAATTATTACCTTGACTTAGGACAACAGGGCAACAATCCTCTCGTCGTATTTGACGAGAACGATTATATCTCCTACGACCGCGCTCTGGATCGCTACCGAATCATAAATGAAGGGAGAACCCTCTGGAGATGGGAAGAAGGAAGTAGCGGGAAATCCCTGTCATTTTTGAGCCGCCCGGAGGATTCTGGGGGTCTAACAGACGGCCTGTTAAATTCCCAATTAGATGCCGACTCAGCCGAGCGCTTCAGTATTCGCGGAGACGGCCGGATATCTTGGGGGAATGGAACTGTAGCAGATGTCAGTCTGGAGCGGTTGTCTGCTGATCTCATGTCCATAGTTGGAAGCGTGCAAGCCAAAGGGAACATTGGTGCTATCGATCCTAGCGCGACTGGGATCGCATCTTGGCTAGTATCCAAATCCGTCTCATCGGGAGGCGGATTTCGGATGGGTCTAGGCAACAATTGCTACTTCGACGGCACCAACTGGAAGACCAAGGGAGATGGAGCCTCCAATGGAGGCGCGCTCCTACTCACCGAGTACGGAGTCGGGAACGTCAAGATCTATGTAATCCCGACAACTGGAGGCGGCGACCAAACCATTACCAACACGAACCTCGAAAACTACTTGGTGGCTACCTTCGTGGATGGTGGAGTCTCTCTAGAGAACCTCAAGCGCGGGTCAGGTTCCCCAGAGGGCGCGGTCTCGGGGGCGGTCGGTGATCTCTACCAGCAAACCAACGGCTCCGAGCACACCGTCCTCTGGACTAAATGTCTCGCCTCAGTGGGCGGCGACACGACCCTCGGTTGGCGCAACCGGGGCACATTTGCGAGCAATCTGGAGGTGCGCTACGAAGGCGCGACCCTCACCCGTTCCGTCTACGGCCAGCTCCAAGCGGGCGCGATCACCGCCGACCCCTTCGACATCCTCACCAACAACACCTCCCGCATCAACATCGCGGGAGCTGCCAATGAAGTTGGGATTGGAGGCACCGCCGTATCCGGGATCGCCCTAACGGTCTTTGGCAAACAGCGCCTCAGCCATACTGACTACACTGCCTCCCGCACCCTCGGAATCGATTCCGACAAAAACATCGTCTCTCTCACCTACACCGCCAGCCGTGCGCTCGTCACCGACTCCGACGGATCAGTCATCACGGCCCTCACGACGGCCGCCGATATCGGCTATTGCGCCGGTCTCGACAGCAACGTGCAGGATCAGCTCGACGGGAAGGCCGCCTCCTTCTCTGGGTTCACGGGCGACAAAACCGTGGGCGCGGAGACTTGGCACTTCACGAACGGCGTGCTCACCAGCATCACCTAGACTCCCCCTTTCAATCGGAGTAAAATCGAATCAGGAGCCCTCAACCATGGGTCTATTCGACCGCGATCCCGCCCCCACCCCCATCCAACCCCTCGTGGAGCCCGCCGTCTTCCTCCCCTCCTTCGAGCGCGTGGAAGCCTACGGCCCCTCCTGGTATTTCGACGAGGCCATGCGCCGGATCGGTTGGGCGCGCCCGCGCCGCTACCTTGACCCTCGGCGATTCGCCGACTCCGGGACCGCCGATTGGGTCGCCTCGACGTTCGACGGCTTGGAAGTTTATGAGAAGGTCGCCGGGGGCAACGAAGGCCCCTTCTTCACCGCTTCCTCGAAGGAGCGTTGGGTTCGGTTCCGCCTCCTCGACGAGAAACGAAAACCTCGGCTCGTGGGCTACAACGCGGGCTTCCTCGCCGACGCCTACGCCCGCAACACCGGACTCCAGTTCATTCTCGACCAGCCCGGAGCCGGCCACTACGAGTTGGTGCCGGGAGGCATCTCGAAGGGCCGTCATGAGAATGGGCTTCGGGCCGTCCGCGCGCTGTTGAGCCAGCCCCTCTCCAGCCTATCCCCCGTCCAGTTCGAGGGGATGGAGGAAGGCGGCGGGGGTAGTACCGCTGGAGGTTGACGGTACTATAACCATCCACTTGCCTAGTTCTAGAACTCCTACCTCCCCCGATCTAATTTAGGAGTTCCCTCTACCATTTTCCGACCTCCTTCCTGTATAATAATTCTCAGATAGGAGGTCCCATGCCCGACTCCCTGCGAAATTGGCAGACTTCCCTCCCTGGCCTTGTGGTCCTCGTAATCGTCGGGGTCGTCGTAATTATCCACCCGGAGATGCTGTCTAATCCAGTCATTCTGGCCCTTTTAGGGTCCAATGCGCTCTCTGGTCTAGGCTTACTTCAGGCCAAGGACGCCAACAAATCGGGCACCTCGGCCCGCCCAACCCCCAAGGAATAATCTCGTGGCCTCCCGTGGCGCACTCCTTCCCCTTCTTCAGTCGATCCCGCCTACTTCGCTCGCCTGCTTACCTAACCAACCCTCAATCAGCCCCTCGGGGGAGGAGTGCCCACCGGACCCGCGCACTCGTCTATCATATAGAGAGGAGCCACTTCTATGCCCGATCTAAACGTCGGTGTCCAATTCCCCGGCGAAGGACTCATCGTCGCCATCATCAACGCCCTCGCGGTGCGCCGCGAGACCATGAGCCAGGCCAACCGCGACCGGGAAGACGACATCCTCCTCGACTTCCTGGAAGACGTGAAGGCGTGGACCAAGGAAGTCCAGGCCAAGATCAAGGCGGCCGGGGGCTAGGACTCCACGATGATCTCTATCCCCAACATCCTCAGTAGTGTGCGCACGAGCCAGTGCATACCCTATTGTGAACCTCTTCTCCCGCCGAATACAAGACCTAGTACTTTCCTCCAGGAGCCGTCGCGATGCCCCAAATCTCCGTCAAAATCGACCTCGGGCACATCCTCACCATCCTGACGATGGTGGCCGCCCTGCTAGTCGGTCTCGGCGAATACCGTCGCGACGCCGCCTATATCAAGGAATTCATGAGCGAGTCGCGGGCCGACCGCACCGCCATCACCCTCAAGATGCGCGAACTCGACTCGCGGGTCGTGAAGGTCGAAACCCAAGTGGACGAACATCTCCATGGAAACGCCAAATAGCCACGAGAAGGCCATCCTGGTGGTCTCCGACCTCCACGTCGGCTCCATCTACGGCATCATCCCCTCGGATTTCGTGACCTCCGATGGCCACCAGGCTGGCATGAGCGCCGCCGCACTCCATCGGGCACGCTCGGGGCGGGGGAGGTGCGGCAATGGGCGCGCGTGAAATCCGCGTGGAGGAGACTAGAACGACTGGTAGACCGATTCTACCGTGGAGAACCCTAATCAACCGCCCTCTTCCGGGAGGGGGGCGGGCGTTGGGCGGCGTAGGTATGACCACCGCAAAGGAGGCCCTTGTGGATGGACGACTGCGCGAACGTGGAAGATTATGAAGACAACCCGCTCGCCTCAACCGACCGGCGATCCCACCAACCCGTCCCATTACACTCGCCTCACGCCGGAGCCCGCCGACGTGGTGGAAGCGTGGGAGCTGGGATGGCACCTCGGGAACGCCCTCAAATATATCGCCCGCGCCGGCCATAAAGGCGACGCCGAGACCGACCTCCGCAAGGCCATCTGGTTCCTCAACCGCTATATCGAGCGGGTCCTCCACAAAAGTTGACTTCCCGACTCCTCCTACAAGTGTCATAATCTAGGATAGGAGGCCCTATGTTCCCCCTCTTCGACCCGACCGCCGTCCAGCGCGCCCAGCAAATAGGACGCGCCCTTCAACCCGCTCCACAGGCGGTTCCTCCTACACCTGTAGGAATGGAGTTGTCGCCCATCGTGGATTCGGCGCGGCAGATCCCCCAAGAAGCCTTCTATCCGCCTCCCCCGATTCAACGCGGAACCGGAATGGGTCCTATTCCGCCGGAGCGGGTCCCGATGGACCGATTTCGGCGTGGCTACTCCCCCGGACTCCAACCTCCCGCTCAGATGCCGATGGCGCAGGCGAATCAGGGGCGGGGCCAATTCTCCGGCCAAGTCCAATATGCGAGCGCCCCTTGGAGTGGGGGGCAGGCTCCCCAGCCCCAATATCAACCACAGCCTCCGCTGTCGCGGGGCGTCGGATATGGGCCAATTCAGAGAGAACGGATTCCGGGGGCACAAGAGTCTCGCGGGATGGGAGGCGGCTGGGGCACCAACCGCAATCCCCAGTGGGGAGGCGGAGGCGGGTGGCAGCCTTCCCAGCCGAGCGGCGGCGACCCTCGTACACAGATGGGCCAAACCCAGAATCGGTTCCAGGCGCGGGCGTCAGCGGGGCCGGCCCGCCAATTCTAGGAGTCCCCGATGCCCTATAATCCAACCATTCCCTATCGCCCCTCCAACATGAGCGGGGACTCCATCCGCGACGCTTGGGCGAATGAGCGCGACCGGGCCGCCCAACTCGGCGACATCTACCGCCAGCAATTTGGGGATCAGGCCAGCCAATTCGGGAATCTCGAATCTCAATATGGGGGGATCGCAGGCGGCCTCTACGAGCCGATCTGGCAGGGGGGCGGAGGCTACACGCCCGAGCAGATGTCGAACATTCTCCAGCAGGGCGAGTTAGAAGGACTTCAACCAACCGGGGCCGATTACCAGCGCGGATTCCTAACTGGAGACGAATGGTCGGGAATCGCGGGCGACCCCTATGCCGCCTCCGCCTACTTCAATCCCGGCGAATCCGAGGGCCGCCTGAACGATGCCGCCAACTGGGCACGTGGCGAATATCGGGCGGGGGCTGGAGCGATGCGCGGCGCGGTCGAAGGGATGCGGGGAGCATATGGAGCGGCTATCGATCCCTCCCGACTCAGCCTGTCCCAAGATTATGTGAAGGGGGCGAACACAGCACTCGATCAAACCGAGGGCGGCATTCGCGGCCTCTATGGCGATCCTTCCCTCAACGTGTCTGGCGACTACATGAACCGAGGCGCGCTCACCGACCAAGAGGTCGCCCAGATGACAGGACAGGCCGGAGCCGATGTTGGAGCCCAATATGGGCGGGCCATCGACGACCTGCATCGTCGCGCCCTCGCTGCTGGCATGAACCCGCTCGGCGCATCCTCCATGGAGGGCGAGCTGATGCGGGATATGCGCGGACAGTCCGCCGACGCGATGACCCGCGCCCGCCTCGCCGCTCGCCAAGCCCAAATCGACTCCCTCGCCAACCAGGAGAAGACGCGGCTGGGAGCTTCCCAATATCGGGCGGGACTCGGAACCGAATCTGAACAAGAACTTGCGGCTCGCCGTCTCGGCGTCTTCACGGGCGCAGAACAGATGAGGATGGGTGGCGAACAGGATATCGCGAGCCGCCAGATGGAAGCCGCTCGCAATGTCGGAAGCGCGGGACTCGGGGCAGAACAATATCTGACCGGCGCAGGCACCGGCCTCGAACAAGATATCGGCGCGGCCAACGTCGATCTCTCCAAATTCAACCAGCAATTCGGAGCGGGCCTCGCCGGAGCCCGCGAGCAGGCGCAGTCGGATCGCGCTCTCGCGCTTGCCCAGAACCGGCAAGCCGCCGAGCAAGCGGGGCAGGCCAACCGCTTCAACCGGGGCATGGCCACCAATGAGGCCCTCTCGAATCGCTACCAAACCGCCTACAACCCGTGGGTAGCCGCTCAGACTGAGGGCCGCCAAGCCGCCCAGAACCTCATGGGCTACTACGGCGGACGGGGCCAACAGTCGCAGGAAAACACCCTGAGCGCTTGGGACCTCTCCCAACGGGGGACGCAAGGCGCAACCCAAGGCGGAGCCTCCTACGACATCCAGCGCCGCTCCTCGCCCTCGTGGTATTCGCGCAACATCGCGCCCGTCGTGCAGACCGGACTTAGCTACGGCACGGCTAAGACGGGCGGAAAGGGGTGGTAAATGCCGAACATTCTATCCCGAATTCTGGGGACGCGCCCCTCCATCGCCACTCCTCCCTTCCTGCCCCCCGGCACCTTCGACCTCGGGGAACAGGAGGAATTGGGATCACTCGATCCCTCCTACCAGGTGCCCGAATCGTCGGCGCGCACCCCCGTCGAGCTGGCCGCAGAACAAGTCCAAACCGCCTCCATCCGCCCTCCATCGAGCCTCCGCCGCCGCATCCTCGGGGGCCTCATGCAGGCCGGGTCGGTGATGGCGGGCGGGTTCGGTGTCCCCCCGCAACTCGTCCAGCGGTGGGGGCAGGACGTAGCGTATCCGGGGATGGCTGAGCGCCAAGCCCGCGCCGCCCAGAACCTTGGATTGGCGCAAACGCTGGAGGAATCAGAGCTGGCGCGTCGCAAGATGGCCGCCGCCGAACGCGAGAACGAGGAGATGGCCCGCTCCCGCGAGGAACAGCGCCGCGCCACCGAGGCCTATCGCGAGCGCATGGATTTCGACCGAGACGTTGGAGCCTACCAGCAGGGCGTCAACCAGATCCGCGACAACTACGGAGAGCCTCTAACCCCGCCCGTCTCTGGAACGCTACCGCCGCCCCCCTCCGGCTGGACTCAACAGACCATCTTCAACCCTTGGACTCGTGGGCGGGAGCATTTCAACATCCCACCTCGCGCCGTCTCCGAAGCGGCCCGCGCCCAGGCCGAACGCGAGGGCCGTGTTCCGTCCGGCTCCCGCGAATCCGCTCTCTCCGCCATCGACGCTCTCCAGAATGTGGACGACGCTGAGAAGGGCAACCTCCGTCGTGTCGTCTCCGCCGCCTTCGACGCCAACCGCCCCGAGGACGCCATGCGCGCCCTCACCCAAGCTGCCTCCCGAGAAGGCTCCTTCAATCGGCGCACCGAATTCTGGCAAGATCCCTCGGTCGTTGCGGGGATGGCAGGAGTCGCCGGAGCGCGCGCCGCCGCTACCATCGCCGCCCAACGCGAAGCCCTCGGAGGGGAACAGGCCGCCGAAACCTACGCTCGCCGGATCGAGCGTGGCGACATGAACGTCACTCAAGTTCCTGTCCAACTTCGCTACTCTACCGTCTCCAAAGTCAACACTCGCATTCTGCCGCCCGCCGAGTCCGAAAAGATCAAGGCTCTAACCAAAGCCGAATCCGATCTCGCCCGCCTCTTCGGTCTCGCCCGCAAACTGGAACCTCTGTCTGGCCCCATCCAGCGCGCCAAAGGACTCCTGAATTGGGCAGGCGCGATGGCGGGCACCAACCCCGATGCCAAAGCTCTAAAGGATCTATCGGGCGCTATCGTCTCCAACTTCGCCCGCGCCATCGGCGGCGAACGCGGCGTCCTGACCGACCGGGACCGTGAATACGCCAAAGGTCTGCTCGCCGACATGTTTGCGACCCGCGAGGAAATTAACCTGAAAGAACGCAACATGCAGGACTTCGTTCGCGCCGCGAAGGCCGCCATCTTCCTGCCCGCGAACCTCCAGAAGCAGCCCTATGAGGAAGTTCTGAAGATCATGGAATCCGAAAACCTTCCCACTCCTATCTTTCAGCCTCCAACTTCCTCTCAACCGTCTCCCCTACCGCCCAAACCAGGATCAACCAAGCCATCGGCTCTCCCCAAACTCGGCGACACCTTTGGAGGGGGCCGCGTCGTCTCCATCCGCCAAAAGAAGAGCCAATAATCCATGCCCTCCAAAACCTACATCATAACCACCGACGACGGGAAGGAGTGGGAGGTTGAGGTCGAGGAACCAGGATTCGGCTCCCGCCTCGCCTCGACTATGGGAGCGGGTGTCGAATCCCTCTCCAACCTTCCGGCCTCCGCGACACGGTTCGCCGGAAACCTCGCTCAGGCCGCGCTCTCCCCAATCGAAACCCTGAAGGGTGTAGCCTCCACCATCCGGGAAGCCTCCTCGTTCGCTCCCCCATTCGTCCCTGGAGCAGGTCTCCCCCCGTCTCCAGAGGGTACTCCTCATCTGAACGCACTGGTAGACTATGTAAAGTCCCGCTACGGCAGCCTCGACGCGCTCGGCGACACCATCAAGACCGATCCCGTCGGATTCCTCGCCGACATCTCCTCGGTCGCTGGGGGAGCGCGACTCCTCGGAGGCACGAGAGCAATGGGTCGCGCAGCGGGAGTCGTCGAGGAAGCCGCTAACCCCCTAAACATAGCCAAGGGAGTAGCAAGGGGAGCGAAGGCGCTGGTCGGGGGACCAACGGCGGGGGCGCGCCAGCGCATGGCGGAGCGCATCTACTCCACTTCTGCCAAGTTGAAGGGCAAAACTCCGTCGCAGGCTCGCAACATCGCCAAGACCGGCATCCGCGAGAAACTGCCCGCTAACGAAGCCGGAATCGCCAAGGCCAAGGATAAGGTCTTCCAGACTAATCGGGCCATCGAGGCCGATCTGGCGGAGAAAGCCGCGCAGGGAGCAACCGTCGATCCCTCTCGTGTAGCCGCCGCAGGCATCGAGACCGCCTCTGGCTACCACAATCCCTCCGTTCTCGGCACCCGCAAGGAAGTGGGCGACGCCCTAAAGGCCGTGCGTGAATATCTGGAAGTCAATTCCACAGAACCCCGTATTCCTCCCGCCCCAACGGGCGGTCGCGCCTTCCCCCCCTCCCGCACCCCTGAGAGTGCCGTCGAACAACCCACTCCCATATCAACCGTCTACTCCCAGCCTGTAGACCGCGCCTTTCAAGGCTACCAGCGCAACAACCGCACCCTCCAGCGCGAATATAAGGCCCGCAAGGTGGGAGGTCCTCGTGATCTCTCCGACTCTGCCGCCGAGACCTACGTAGATATGAACAAGGCGCTCCGCAATCAAATCGTGGAGGCGGCCCCCGAGATCGACCCAGCCCTCAACTACGAGAAGCGTCTGATCGAATGGGGGGAGGGAGTCCTGCCGGCGGTCACCCGCGAACTCTCCACAACCCCCGTGGGCGAACTCGGGAGTCCCATGTGGACCGCCGCAGGCGCTCGATTCCTAACCCACGAACCCGTCTTCGCCTACGGCCTTGGCGCGATTAAGGGAGCCACCAACATTCCCAGCATGGGCACTCGTCTCGCCATCGGCATCGCACCAGACGTTCTCCCCCCCAAACCGGGATGGTTCTCTAAGTACGCGGTCCCACCCGCCCCCGTCTCATCCCGCCTCCCCGAGGCCCTTCAGGAGCGCAAACGCTAACGTCGATGCAGAATCGCGAGCACGAACCACTCCGCTCCATACAGCAGGGCGGGAAACGACGCCAGAACCATAATCTCCCCGAGCGCCATTTCTCCCCCGTGTCCGGAGGGGGCGGGCGGGGAGGTCCAGAACACCAACCCCCAGAACCCGCACCACCCCGCGCTAAGCGCCCGCTTCAACACCAAGGCACCCTCCACACCCTCGGGCACTCCCGGCACTGCACCACCCCGCCGGGGAGGGGGATGCTCCAGCGGTGTCGGCGGCGGCACCACCATCTCCAGAATCTCTCCACCTATCCGTTCTCCTTCCCGACTAGCTCCCGCAACGCCCCTCTCAGCCGCTCCACCGACTCCTGCGCCTCCCGAATCGCGACCGTCAACTCCCTCACCTCGTCCATAGTGACCTTTGCCTGGTCTAGGAGCACCCTGAAGTTGTCGAGGGTGGCCTCTGCCGCCTCCCCAATCTCCTTCACATTCTCGACCTTCCCTCCAACAAACCCCGCGACCTTCTTCAATGGATTTTCCACGTCTTATACCTCCTGTACCACCAACTTGATCTCCTCCATATGCCCCCAATCCTCCCCCCTGCTCACCTCCACCTCGCACACCAGCCCGCCCGGAGCGACCACTGGATCGACGAGTACACGGGAGGGCATCTCCATCTCCCCCTTAATATTCCACATAGCCTCCTCCTCCCACCTTCGCTCACAATGAAACACCAGCGAATCGTGAACCGGATTCACGAACCCATATCGCTCCAGCCACCCCTTCTCCTCCATCCTCTTCAGCGCCTCCCGGATAGTGCAGTGGGCCATATTCGCCGGAATGAACGCCATGGCCGCCTCCGAATCTCTCCCCGAAGTCCACGCCATCTTCCGCGTGTCCCACCGATAAATTTCCTCGAACCACCGGATGAAATTGTGGGGAGATCGCAGGAAATGCTGGCGTGCTGCCAATTTTCTATAGGCGTCTTGGCACTCGAATATCTTAGGGAACAGCCCTTTAATCAAGTCTATAAGCTGCTTGGCCTCTACAGGCGAGTCAAATGATTCCTGATTCAAGTCATATAACTTGTTCCATCCCCCACCAAACTGGATTAAGAAAATACCGGGCTTGGCCTTCTTATCACGAATCGACCGATGCGTCTTCTTAATCCCCTTCAGAACCTCGTCCAATTGCTGATCCGGCAGATTCAGCCACCGATCCCTGCCCGCCAGCTTCAGCATGTGCCCAGTCACAAAGGAATGAATATCCCGACGCGCCAAGCGCATGTAGGTGGCATCGCGGGCCGCAAATCCCATGGTGAGCGCGTGGAACGCCTTGAAGTCGGCCTCAATCAACACCCTCTCAGGCTTCGCTCGAATGATTGTTCTAAAGGCCAATGCCAGTCGATCCTTCGTGCCCGCATCCCCATTCACCGAGGCGGGCTTGGGCGCATTCATCGAGTTCGGGCGCTTCGAGTCGAGCTGGGCGGTCGCTGGGCCGAATCCAAAATGCGTATGAACGAATCCTTCGGCGTCGGGAGCCCACCCATCCACATAGGTCGCCTCGACCTTCGCCAACTCCCGATACTGAATGTTGAGCGGGAACAGCGGATCTCCCGTCTTCTTGGCGAGTCTCGTCAACTCCTTCTTCGCGGTCGTGGGGGTGCCCTTCTTGAAATCCGTGGGCACGTAGTAGCGGGCGTTCCGCTCCGCCTTCTTGATGAGCGCCTCTAACTGTTCGGCAGGGAGGGAGTCGCGCGGCGTCGCGCCAAGGTAGCGGGCGACTTTCTCCTCGACTTCCTCGCTCCGCTTGAACTGGATGTATCTAAGAATTTGTTGAGGCGAGTTGGGCAAGAAGGGCTGTACGCGACACCACCTAACCAACTTCTCTCCAACCACTGCCTCCTCAACTCCGACGACAGATCCTTCAACATGTTCTTCTCGCGATTCGATCTGGACATCGTTAGCCACTCCCACGTCGCTGCCGACGCCTGCTTTGGCACTATCAAGACTGGCTTGGGGCTTTTTTGGCTTTTGAGTTTTCCTAGCTATAACTTTAACCTCGACATCAAACTCCCTCTCCTCCCACCTCTCCCCCTCCACCAACCCGTTCTTCTCGCGAATCTTCTGGGCGACCTTCGGATTCGCATACCCGTTCTTGGGCTCCACCTTCAGGATCGAGGGCGGGACAAGCGCCTGAATCTCCCCAAACACCTTCCCCCGCTCCACTCCGATCTCCGCCTTCAACTCCATCCTCGCGGCATCGTCGATGGGAATCCCTCTGGCGGCAGCGGCGTCGAGAATCGGGCGCACCGGGAGCGTCAACGACTCATACCCCGACCACACTCCCCATCGTTCGAGATCCTGTCGGAGCTTGGGCCAGAAATAGCTCAGGTAGGCCACGTCGCAGGCCCCGTAGCCCCCTGGGTCCTCCTTGGAGCGGTGCTTCCACGGCTCCGCCCCCAGCACATGGAACGACGTTACATATTGCAATCCTCGTGGAAGGTCCGGCTCAAAATGGTGCCACACGTCCATGGCGTCGATCATCGAGCCCGCCAGCCGAAATTGGGCCTCCCCCCGGAGGAGCGGGTCGTCAAAGAGTGCGGAGTTCCAGCCGATTTTCGGATTTGGCAGCCCCATGATCTCCCGCGCCAGCTCGATGAAGGGCTCAACGAACGGCAGAACGAGGGCCTTCCACGGCTCATATGAAAACTGAATCTGCGTGATCCGGGTCCGCTTGACCATCTCAGTCTGGATCTCGTCGGCCTCGATCTTCGCGTCCTCCGCCATATCCGCGACCGAATAGTCGGGGGCGTCCTCGAACCCCTCCCGCGTGCTCGTGACCTGCACCATCCCGCCCCCGAGCGCCCTCAAATCCGACTCATCCACCCCCTCGAACGACTCCTCGGTCTCGATGTCGTAGACTATGGGCGGCAGATCCTCTCGCGCTCGGAGTCGCGCTAGCCAAGCGCGCGCATCATCAATGCAAGGGAACTCCAAATAATCGAGCTGGGGCCGCCGATACCCGTGCTTGGCAACGTGGAGCGCCCTCGACAAGTCTGCGCGGAGCACTTTTCGGAGATTGGGCTTGTCCTTCGCAATGGCCGCTGGATGATAGGAGGAGAGCACCGGGATCGGATATCGGGACCCGTCGATCACGTATCCGCGGACATTCGAGATCGACCGCTTCTTCCCCGCGTACCCGGTGAGCGTGCGCAATGCGACGTTCCCCATCGCAAAGATCACCCTCGGCTTCACCCGTTCGACCTCCCGCGCGAAGTGCCTCTGGCAATGCTCAATCGCCCCCATCTCGTAGGGCATGTGCTCCAGCAGGTTGCGAGGAGGGCGGCACCTACAAATATTGGTGACTGCCAGAGCTTCCCTCGGCACATCGAGCCTCTTCAGGGTTGCCTGGAAGACCGCGCCGGCTTGGGCGAACGGGCGCAGCGGGAGCCCCTCCTTGGCCTCGTGCTCGCCCAATGCCTCGGCCACCGCGAGCACGCCCAGCGCCCCGCTCCCCTCGGGTTCGCTCCATCCCTCCGCGATGGGGTCGAGGGGGCAGCCGGCACATTCGGGGGGCCTAGAAAGCACCGTACTCCTTCTTGCTCACCCACTCCTCCAACTCCGCCTCAGCCTCGTCGGCTCGCTCACTCTCCCGATCATGGCATCTCTGACAGACACCTTCTGAGAAGGTCTCGCCGCACTCGGCGCAGCAGCCCCAAGCCCCTCCCACATCAAGCAGCTCGACGGCCTCCCTCACCAACTCCTCAGTCCACCCCCGCTCCCTCGCGAACCAGCGCGCCTGCCCAATCGGATATCCATTGGGGAGGACGCGCCATCCGCTCACCATGTCCAGAATCTCGACTTCCCGAGCCATCACCCCTCCTTGACCCCTTCATACACTTCGTAATCAAAATGCCCCATCTGCCAATGGTGTCGAATCTGCTCCATCGTGGTGAGAGCCATTCTGCACGAACATATGAGATTACCCTCCACCTTATTGGAGAACTCCCACCACTCCGGGCGCATCATGCCTACAAATATTTTCATTGCATCTCCTTCCCCGAGCGTCAGCGAGGGGGGGGAGCCACCCCTTTCGGGCGGAGTGCTACTCAGGGCAGCCACCGCGCCCACCCGTTATGACTCGGGCGCGCGGCGGCGGAGACCCCCCTCCCCAGACTCCCCTCGAAAGTCCGTCAACGAGAGGAGCCAATGTCGTCTACTGCGCGCTCGGCCCCACCCACGCGGGAGGCCCATCCCCCGCGTTCATGGATGGAGCCACCGACCTGGGTTTGCGTCCCGGCTTCTTCTTTGTCGGGGCCGTCTTGGAAATCGTGGCGGGGGCCACTCCCGCCGTTCGACGGGCAACCGTCCCCCTCACCACATTCAACACGATCTGGGTCTCGGCGAGGGGCGCGGTCTGGAAGTATTCGACGATCCGATCCTCAATGCTCGATCTCTTGGGCATCTTCGCCTCCTTCTCAGATCTTCTTGATCCACCACTTCGTCACTGCCGCCTTGCCGGTCTCCGGGTCGGCATCGAGGGGCTTATACACCGTTTCATTCCCGATGACGACCGACGGAAACTGCCTCATCGACTTCTTGTAGGCGGTCCTCTTGGTCTTCTCCTGTCCCGCCTTGTTGAGGTAGGTGTGCCCTTCGGCCTCCTCCAGCATCCATTCGGTTTCGACACTGTGAATCGTGTCTCGCCCGCCTGCAATCGCGTCGTGGAGGGCCTTCACCAGCTCCTTTCGGCCCTTGCCCTTCACAGAAATTCCAAGTCTGGAAACGTAGGTGGCGACCGCCGATGTCTTCCTCTCTCGGTCCACCATGGTATTGATCCACTCTCTCTGAGAGCGCCCCACGTTGTTCCCTTGCTGGTCAAGCAATTGTAGGTCAAGAGCAATCACGTAATGCTTACTCCCTGCCGGATATTCGAACCACGACACGTTCCGGCTCGGAAACAGGTTAGTATCCTCCTGCTTTTCCTTCCCATCGGCGCTGCCCTCAACATTCGAGAGCTTGAGTTGATACTTCCCCGGCAGCGGGGGCGGCAGGGTATCCGTGAAACTGGCCGCCTCGTCTATGGCGTCCACCTCGTTGTCGTCAAAGCTAAAGCTGTTAATATCGGGAGGTACTTGTTCTTGGATGTCAGTTGGCATCGCTTCGTATTCTTCGTTCATTCGTTCATCCTTTACTTATTATTTGTGGTCGTTGTTGTCTTGGCTTCGTTCATCTTCTTGAGAGATTCACTGGCCATCTCCTGGAGCCGGTCCTGAAACTCCAGAAACTCCTTCATCCCCATGGTCTGGGGAGCATCCAGCGGGGTGGGCACGAAATACCCACCCGGAAACTTGCGATCCAATGCCGCGATTGGTCCCGCGAAGGGCGGAATCCTCGGCTTCGCCTGCCACAGGATATTCGGGTTGTCGGAGTCGGGGTGTGATCGGAAGTAGGCGCGCACCTCGGTTCTCGGGACAGTCTGATTCCCGACCTTCTGAATCTCCGTCACCTCCTCCATGTGAATCATGGTCCCGATATCCTTCCCCACCTTCCCGGTCGCCGCCTGCCCCACGAACCCCGGTCCATAGATCGCCTGCCGCGTGGTCTCATCGGTCCCCTTCGATTCGTGGCCGAGCACGAATATATACTCGACCATCCCCCGGCTCGCGTCGTAGAGCGACTTGGGGGCCTCCTTGATCCACTTGAGCACGTCCTGTTGCGCGGCCCCAAAATGCGACCGGGCGGGATTCCCGAGTTTCTCGCCGTCCTCCGTGTAGAGCCCAACCACCTCCTCGCTGATCTTCCGGCCCTCCGCCACCAGCGCGTTCAGTACCAGCTCGGCCATGCTCGCGGTCCCCTCCAGCGCGTAGGCTCCAATATGCTCCCATTCCGCCGAGGGCGTGGGCTGGAACCGTGCCCTCCATCCCCCCTCCACCTGCACCGCAACCGGCCACTCCCCCCTCAGCAACTTCTGAAGCGCCGACCTCGGCGCAACCGAGCGGGTCATCCAAAACACCTCGATCACCCCAGCCTCCACGAAGGGCATCACGATATCCGCCGAGGAGGCCGGTTCCGCCGAAATGAGCCGCGTCCTTCTCCCGTACTTCTTCCAAATATACTGGGCCGCCGAACACAGCTGGGTCGTTTTGTATCTCCCGGTCGATCCATAAATCATGGCGCACTGCGCCGTCGTCTGTTGCACTATTCCTCCTCCTTCATCACCGCCTCGAACAGAAGCCGGATCAACTCGTCCTTCACCCGGCTCGACTTCCCCCTCTCCTGGCACTCCTTCTCCGCCTGCTCATAGCCCTCCTTGAACCCGACGTCTCGCCCCTCCTCAAACCCCTCCTTCCTCCCAATCTCCCGATTCTTCTGGCCCCAACGGGCGTAGGGATCTCTCCGCTCCTTCTTCTCCTCCACCCTCGTCCTCCTCACCTGGATCTCCTATCATGGCTGCACTAGTTATTCAGGTTGGGTCCGCCGCCTCTAGCGGGGGGCTGGACCCTTCTCGCCGCCCAACTCGGGCACCTCGACCACAAACTCGTCCCGTGCCCTCTCCAGAACCTCTGGCCATTGCGTTAACGTCACCGCCGTGATCGTGCATGGAATCGTTCGACTGCGATCCAGACACCCATTCCGGGTGCCGGTCCAACTTCTCTTCAAATTCTCCTCGACCGCCGAGCGCGGTCCCACATATTCAAGGACCCGCAACACGCGCACAATGTCCTCGTTCATGCCTCCTCCAATTCGTCCAGCATCTCCTTCAAGTGTTCGACGGCCTCTTCGCGCGTCATCTCGCGCTCTCGTATCCCGGCTCGTTCCACACCTCGACCCAGAAGTAGGAACGATCCCAGGAATTCGCCCCCTTCTCCTCGATCACAAGGAACGGATCTCGGGTCTCTTCGAGGTGCTCCACGAACAACTCGACCCCCGGCAACCTGCGGCGAATCTGAATCGCCTTCAACAGCACGTGATCGGGAATCCAGCCCTTATACTTCTCGATCTCGGTGCGCCGCCACTCCACGGTCGAGGGCCAGTGGGCCGGCGAATCCTGAGCGAGTTCGGTCGCCAGCACATCCCACTCCTTCTTCTGGCGTTGCTCCAACTGATACCGCTTCACGTCCTTCCAGTCGAGAATCTCGATCTCCAATTCGCGGAGCGCCTCCTCGACCGGACTCCCCTTCTCCCGCTCGACCTGCGAATCGGGATTATACCCCAAGACTTCGAGCGCCTCCTCCTTCAAACTCGGGAGCGTGCTCGGCACCTCGACCCGTTTCAACGCGATCCGCTTAATCTCGGTCTGTTCCATCGTCTTCTCCTTTCCTATCCAACCCTAACCGTCGCCTTGGGATGCCTCATGCAGTCGCCCCGAATCTTCTCCAGCCAATGGAGCGCGCCCTCATAATGCCCCCATCCATTCTTCGGGTTCATCTCTCGATATTTATTGGGGTCCGCTTTCATCTTCTCGATTGCTGCGTCCAGTATCCCTCTAGCGGTCCCCGCCAGCACACCATCAAGTGCCCCCACGGTCAGTCCTGCCTCCTGCAACATCAGGGAGACGTTATAGGTATAGTTGTGCCCCTCCGTTACAGCAGCGGGGTCCCTACCTCCCGTGTCAATCTCCAGCCAAACGTCCCAACTCACAATTTTTCCTCAATTCTATCTTATCCGAATCTGCTCCGACTTGTCAACCTCCCGCCTCCTGCGGATGATTGGCCCTCCTCCTCCTGAACCCCCTACTCAAGGGATCGTCGCAGGGCGTTAAGCAGATTGGCACCATCTCGCATTCCACCCCTGGATACAAGTAGCATCCTCGGGTCCACTTGGCCTCCTGCGGAAACAACTCGTCGAGCGCCACCTCGCGCTCCAATCCTTCAAGTTGATTGACCTCCGCCGCATTATCGACAATCGCCTCCTCCTGCACCCGCACCTGGCGCAACCAGGAGACGGTCTCCAAGTCCGACCTGAAATAGGGCTCGGGAGTCGCCCACACCTTTCCGAAGGGGTCGCCGCACTCGGGCTGAATCTCCCCTCGGTGGAGTGCCTTCACCCACTCCCCGACCCCTCCCGGATACTGCCACGTGGGGGCGGCCCTGAAGTTCGCCCCGAGCTTCCCCACGTATTCCTCGCCCGTCTTGTAGTTCGTCTTGGGCACATCCCAACTCCAAGCCCACTCATGAGTGATCCCGTCGTCCCGCAGGAAGGCGCGCGTCAGTGGCGAGTAGTGAACCTTGCACCCCCTCACCTTATCCTCGTGCTTCCTCCCCTTGAGGATGAAGCACATCTGGACGCCCATAATCCTCTTGGGAGGATCATGGGAGTCGTGGTCGTGTTCGAGGTTATCTTGCTCGCGCGCCCACACCTCGCTCAACCCCTGCATCGATCTCTTGAACTCGGCCTCATACAACTCGCTAGCCGTCTTCAGACTCCAAATGTAGAGATCGCCCGTCTCCTTCTCCCGCAGCAGGGCGTCTGGCCGATAGGCGAACCGGATCTCCGGCGTCAGCGAGGCCCATCCCTCCCGTTCTACTTCGAGCACCTCGAACCTCTCCAGGATCGCTGGTACAATCCTGAGTCCGGCGAGCCACACCATCCCCTCCACCATCGCCGCCCCCTCCCGCCTCTTGAATTCCACGGCCTCGGGGGTGAGGGATTGGGGGAGGGCGATGCCGCGCGCCGTCTCAACCGCGAACGCAGCGGTGCCCAGCGCCACCGCGTCCTCAATAACGGGATCGGTCAGTCCATGCCGCTTCGCATAAGTCAAGAGAGCCGCCACCCCGGCATGCACCCCGCTCCCGATTTCGAGTTCGAGCCGCGCCAACTCCGGCTCCAGCCCCCCAATCTCCTCGTCCGTCCGCCCCCACTCATACCCCCACCACCTCAACCGGGGGCACACCTGATAGCTCTCGATCCTCGACCTGTCGGTCCAATTCACAGCTCCCCCCTCTCCAGTTTCCCCGCGATCTCCTCGACATCCTGCTCGTGCATCTCGTTGGCGAGATTGTCCACGCCCTCCTGATTCTCCGGGGTGATGCGCAAACACCACTTCCCTTCCAACTCGATCTGGTGGGATACGTCCGCCTCCACATAGCTCCCCTCCTTCTTCGCTCGGAAAACCATAGTCTCGTAGTGTCGGTTATACCCAATTTCCTTCGGCTCCTTCGCATCCGACGGCATATAGCACCCCACCGTGCTCACCACCACCCGCCGCCTGCCACACGTCAACAGGGTGTTTCGTCTGAACCGGCACATACTCGCACAAATGAAATGCCCACCCCACCCTCTCTCCAGTCTTTCGACTTTCAACTTCATGAGTCTCCTCCTCCTTCTCCAAACCGCTTCTCAATCGCGTGGCCTTCTCTCCCCGCGTGCCGTGCCACGCCCCGGCGCGGGCGGATCTGCGCTTCGTCGCTCATCGGGCGAGAGTTCCATGAAGCTGCTACAGGACCACCACTTGCCATCCAAGTGCAGAGGATCACGAGGGAAGCCATTTGCCGCACAAGCGTCGTAAACGCGATTCCTTTGGTCAATTCGATCACCCCCTCCCGCTCCCTGGATGGGTCTACCTTCGCCACCCCATCTTCATGCCTACCAGCGCCACTAGCCCCACCCCAATCAGCAACCAAGCCGCCGGCTCCGGCACCACCTCCCCCCTCTCCACCACCACCCGATAGACGTGATCGTTGTAGTCGAAATCGCTCTGTCCCGGCCAATCCTCCCACCCCAGCACCCAACAGGCCGCCGACGGATCGGGAGGGGCGCACGCCGCGATTCGGACGTGCTCCAGCCCATCCGCATTCAACGCCGGATCGATATTCCAGGTCCATGGCTTCGTGTCTACCACCAACTCGAAGGGCAGGGGCACACCCGTGCCCCACGTTCCCAGATCCAGGCGCGTGCCGGGAGCGGTCGCGTGGTTCGGAAAGAACTCCAGCGCCCCCAGCCTCACATGCGAATCGTAGGAGGCCGAGGCCCCAATGAATATGGCTTCAGCGGGGCCGCCGAGTCCGTAAATCGCGGCTCCGAAAGCCGCCGAACTCAAGGCTGCCAACAAAACTATGGTCTTCATTTCCTTACCTTCCTCCTCTTCGACGCCACGGACCTCTCCACAGCGTGCCGTGCATCCTCTTGAGTCCTATAACGCCCGAGATGCTTCGCGGGAATCCGCGACTCATCGAACGCACACCACCCCTGTTCCTCCTCGTATTCGCTTCCGCTCACAGTGCCGACGATGCGTCCTGTTGACTCCTCCACATACTGAGCCTCTTCGTTATATCCATCGAACCCGACCCACCTCATAGCCCCTCCGCATAAACGAACTCTCTCACCGCCGCCTTCACCGTCTCGTGCAGTCGCTCCAACTGCGCCGGCCGCTGGAGTTTCACCCGGATCGACCGCCCCGGAACCTGCGCATAATGCCCCTTCTTCTTCGCCGTCGTCGGATAGTACGCCCTCACCTCATATTGCACGTGAATCGTCGCGTCCTTCGCTCGCGCCAACCCTTCCGCCATCGACCTGATCCTCCTTCGCCCCACCCCGACACTTCAACTTCGTCGGGAAATTGGGGATCTACTTGCATCATGGCAGATTCGGACCAGATTTGTCAACCCTCATCTCCACCCCTCCACCCACTCCACAACCGTTCTCGGCCCCTGATGCTCCAGCCGCAGAAACGCCACCTCCGTCAGCATACCAACCATCTCGCGAGACCACCCACCCTGAAGCAGATCTAAGCTCATGCCCGTGATCGCGTTTCGCCACTCCCCCCGCCTCAGACACTCCCGCGCTCTCTCCTTCGCCCACTCCAGATGTTCGTCTCTCATCATCCCCGCTCCCTCCTTTCTGCGGCGTCCAATTGCGCCCTCGTCTCCTCAATATCGAGCCGGATCGCCGCCAGGTGCTCGACCGCGCACCTCCGCTCCTCCTCCAGCTCCTCCAGATACTCTTGGAGAGTGGCGATCTCCCCGCGCGCCCCCAATCTCCTAATCTCAGCTTCGACTTCCCGCTTCCAGTCCGCCGTCGTCATCCTCATGCTCCTGTTCCGCGCACTCCGGACAGATGGTCTCTCCGTCGATCCCCATCGGGCATCACGACATTCTCTTCACCGCCGCCGCCGACAATCGCCCGCCCGATCAATTCATTCACCATCTCGCACCTTCCCCATCTCCACCCACACCCGCCCCGCTCGATCCTCGTAAGCCAGCGCCGCGACTATGCCGGGGGAGCCGTCCTCCGCCGAATCGCGGGGATCGAACCACGCCCGAATCGGGGGCGCGTCCCAATCCCCCTTGAAACAGTCGTCGCACTCATCGATGTAGCCGCCGACCGTGCGTCGCCCCGCGAATTCCTCGCCGCAGTAGCGGCACACGCGGAGGCGCCCATTTCCCTCAGTCATCTTCCAGCCCCTCCTCGGATTCCGTCGATTCAATGACCCAAGTAGCGCCGTGTCGTATCTCGTGCAATACAGTGGGGCGAGTATATAGGCATTCCCCTACTATCGTCCCCGCTTTTATCCGGCGTGATCGCCGACAAGCCACATAGATGCATGTGTCACGCGCAAGTTTGTGCTCCCGCATAAAGGCGAATGCTTTCCGGAGCGCTGTCTCCATCCTGCGGCGCGTTCCTCGCGCGACGGGGAGCTGTATTGTACTCGTGCCCATCGGCACCGAGTGAGAGGTCAGTCCTACACACGCCAACAGGTGATCGCCCGCACCATTCAGGCCGAGGTACCCAGCAGCACGGGTAATGATCTCATCAGCCATGTGATCGTCACGGCCATAACCCGGAGCGTGGCTGTATTCGTAGTAGGCATTCATTGATCTCAGTTCCTTCCTTTCATGGGAACAATCACATACCGATTGTGCCCTTGATCCACACTTCTGAGAATCATTACCGTCATGTTCGCTCCTCCCATTCCCGCACGGCCCCCGCCATACGCCTAATCCGCCGCCTCTGCCTTCGTCGGGTCTCCCACGCCTCCGCCGCCATCCCAATCGCGTATCCCGCAATCATCAGGACGAGCAAGGCGAGTCCGAGCACCACCTGTTGAACGAAGCTAAGCATCATTCCGCCCTCTTCATGGCTGCCGAATGCAGTGAACCCGTCAGAATCAACTTCCGGTAGGGCTGAATGCAGCGCCTACACACGCGATAATGGAGTCCAGTAGCCCAGAAGATAATCTCCGTAACTCGGACTTCTTGGCCACAATCCTCGCAGTAGCCTTCTCGGTACTTCCTGTACTTTCGCTTCATCCCGCGCCCTCCCCCATCACGTTTTTTCTCGGAATCCAGAGCCGCCTGTTCCCCGAAGGTGAGCGTCGTCATTCCTCCGCTCCCTCCCCATAAAGCGGCTGAATGCTCAGAATCTCATCCTCGAACAAGTACAACGTATGCACGATATACAAACTCCGAAACGTCCACTTCCCCCAAATGTCTACTTCGCCCGTGAAAAACCCTTCCATGAAGCCTTCTTCCACGTTGTCATAAGCATTGGGACGTTCTCGATACTGCATTCCTACGACCCTACCGACCATCGGCCTAATCTCCGCTCCGCTCATTTCCTCAACCTCCCCCCGTTCGGCCCGCACTCCCCGCCCTTCTTCCCGTAATCGTCCGGTGGATTCTCAATTAGATCCAATCGGGGCTTGGCCTCGGGGAAAAACTTCCGAATGAAAACGTATGCCAAGTGATTCTCTGGCACCGCTATTCGCTTGGCTCGCTCAATCTCCTCTTCGTTCCATTTCCTGCGCGGCCCGTTCTCCGCGTCCAGATATTCCCGCGTATACTTCGGCGTCTCGCCCCCCTCTTGCTTCAGCAAGGGCTTGAGCTTGTAGTAGGGCACTGGATAAATGAGCGTTCCGGGTTTCCCATATTCTAGTCGTTCCACATCCTGGTAGCAGGTCTTGAAGTACGAGTAAACCGTCCGTTCCCACTCCTCGATATATTCCCCCGGATGCTTTTGCAGCAGTCTACGGCATCTCTCCTTGATGTGTTCCGGCACCCACGGCGTCTCATCCCCCGCTGCATAGGCCAAACTCATGCTACTATATTCCCGCCTCGACCCGTGCACATTGAACTCTCTCACCGAATAGCTGTGCTCCGCGTGCCCCGGAGGATTCACAAATCCCCCCATTCCTTCGCGCACGATCACAAATTCCGTTTTCATGTCTCCTTCTCCTTTAGATTCCCGCCCCTCCAGTGTCGTAGCAGCCCCCCGCTACAGTCTCCCACCTCCCGCCGCGATAGCGCTCAATGGTAACCCCGCCCGCTACGCGGCACAGCCAAACCCGCATTTCGCCAGTATCAATCTTCAGGGAGCAACACTGCCCGACACATAGCGTGGGCAGGTCCGCCAACTCCTCAGGACTGTACAGATTGCTTGCCTGTTTCATGATCTCCTTCTCCTTTCCCCCACTCTCTAGTGGGTCTATAGTCCCCAGACCTCCCGGTAATCCCTCATCACGGCCAATCGGCAATCCTCCGGCAGATCCTCAAACCGAATCCGTCGCCCCAAGTGGTTCCGCCGTCCAATCGCCGGGGGCCACCTCCCGACCGATGTATCCGTCCCCTCCGCGTGCTGACAGAACCCTTGGGGATGGAAAGGCGCGCCGCTCATCGCCAGAATATTGTGCGATCCCCTTGGGTGTCCGGCATAGTTCCCGGTAAACACTACCGTATACCTATCGATGGTCTCACCTTCGTTGTCGTAGACGCGAACCCACCTTGGAACGCCTCCGGGCGGGAGCCGCGCCGCGCGTGCCTGTTGTGCCTTGCTCATTCTCCTTTTCCTTTCGTCAGCCCCCTTCTCCTCGGGGATTCGGGACCACCCCACCTATGCGGGGCGGTCCCCTCGAATTGTCGCTCATTCTCCCGACCCCATTAGATTCGGGGGCCTACATACGCGTCTCCAAGTCGAATTTTCGATAGCCGCAGCAAGTTTAGCAGATTCTGCCCAGATTGTCAATCCGCTCTCATTGCTTGGGCAATAGCGCCCCACCTGACTTTCGAGCCGTGCAGGTCAACGCCATCGGGCGTTTTTCCCGTTCCAAAAGCTTCCAGCGCAATCTCCTTCGCGTTGCGGCCCAGTATGCGCATCTGTCGAGCGCGGCTTCGATAGTACCTGTACATTTCCTCATCGTTATCGAGCCACAGCATCACGTTCCACGTCTCGTAATTCGGCCAGCCATTGTACTCTCGATCTTTCATACTCTCCTCCAATGCTCCCCATCCCAATACAACAGGACGGCTCCCAGAATCGCCTGTGCGTAATCCCAGGCCGTCTGGAAATGTTCAAATAGGGTGAGGGTGCGACCGCGCCGGACGGCCCATTCTCGATTGATTCGCTTCATGTTCTGACTCCTCACCACTCCCCCCTCCCCCGCCCAATTCTCTCGGGATTCGAGGGGGGAGTAGTCGGGATTCAGTCCATCTCCGACGAGTACCAGCCCGACTCTTTGAAGAAATCATCGTCTTCCATATCGCTCTGATACTCGTCCTCAATCGTATCGGCATCCAGGCGCGCGGCGAGATCCCACGCAATCGACACCAATTCGGCCGCGCCGTCCCCCGAGGTTTGCGCGGCAAGCCGATCAATCCACGCATCCAGCCATTCATGGGCCGAATTGTACTCGTTCTTGAAATACGTGAACCCATAATAATCGGCCCACTCCCTTGCGTAGTCCGGCAACGTGTCTCCGTGCTCATCGAGCATCCCCTTTAGATACCTATATCCCTCTGAGGTTAGTTGGTTCTGAAGAAACGTCCCATACTTGCCCGCGCAATGTCCATCAGCACAATTCTCGGGCGAGTCGGACTGCTCATTCTCGGCGTCGTACCACTTCGGGTATTCGTCCGAGTCGTAGGTCCACTCATCCTCTGGACTCTTGGGAGCTTTCCCCGCTTCGGTTAGCTCCTCCCGAATCTTCTCCCCACACACATCACACCACACGTCAGCTTGATAGGTATACGCCATATTCATCTCTCCCGACACCCGCCCGCGGGCGGATGTTTCGTCCCTACTCGGACTCTTCAGGGGAGTCTATGCCCCGTACACGTTCCACATCGCCTGTTGAATCCGTTTCCAATCCCTCTCTCCAAAAGGCTTATCACCCCTGCCCACCACATCAGGCAACGGCGTCACATAAGCGTCCTGCCTCGCGTCCGGATCATCCCCGCAAAAGGAAATCGCGGGCGAGATTCCATATCCGCATCCCGGCGCGCCGAGGCTGCCCCCTGTCTCAACCTCTTCCGCCGTCAATCCGGTATCCAAGAGGAACCTCTCGAATTGCCTCCGATTGAGAATGGCGCACAGTTTACGATGCTTCCCTTTCTCCCATCTTCCCTCCAAATAGGAGTAATCGTACTGCTCTGTTTGCTGAAACAGATAGCGTTGACTTGGCAGGAACGGCCTCACACTCCAATCTCCGGGTACGTCCAGACTATAGATAACTGAGAACTTCATTTCACTTCCCCTTTCGCCCGAATCGGACTCAAGCTCTCATGACTCGTGCAAGTCATCTCCCCAATCGGATACCCGTCCCTCTCCCTATCGACGCTGATGTAGGTGTCATGCCCATCCGTGGATATCCGGCAGCTCACGCCGAAAGCAAGCTTGATCTGACGATCTGTAGGACTCGCCGCAGAAAATTCCTGAGGCGTTCCGACGTTGTAGCGGGTTATCGGGATGCGCAGCTCCACTTCGCCGGCCGAGTACACGTCATTCACTTCGTATCCGTCTCGTGAGTTTCCCCAAACATCATAGGTTCGCAGGCTCCACCTCGTCTTGAGTGAACCTGCGGGTTTCGTCGTCGATTGATTCGTCATCATGTTAATCCTCCTTTTATCTCCACTGCCGATACTGCGCCATGAGTCTGCATAGCTTCTAGCAGATACGGGCTATACGCTATGGGTTGAAACTCTGGTAGGTGACCATCCTCAATTCTCCATTTGCGTCCGTCGTTGTAATCGAACGGCCTTAGCTCATCTCTTCGGCATCCCGCACGTGTCTTGACGTGTGACCCAAGTACCGCACACAGCATCGGTTCATGCCGCCGAAACCCGCTGATGCCTTGATACTCCTGGGTCCAGACGTACAGACGATCACGATAGATTCGGACGCTCATGTTTCTATTTCCTTTCCAATCCCCTCTTCTCCATTTGCTCAGAATCTCATCAACACATGCGATCATACTCCCCCTGCGCCAGGTTGTCAAGGGTTTTGGATGCGGATTCCTGTTGAAAAACCTGTCGATAAGCCTGTGGATAACGCGAATGTGGTGGAAAACTCGGGGCGGCCGGCGGAGCATCAAGCGAACAAATAAACAAACGCGTCCGTGCGACAGCCGTAAGACAATCGTAAGACGGATATGGGACAGGGGCGAGACGGGGGAACCCGGAGTCTCATCCTTGAGACTTGTTTAGAATGGGTCTAATCTAGTCTCAAATATGCGACAGATTCTACAACCTCTTGCGAATCAACAGATACGGGCAATACCTAAACCACTACTTGAGGTATGCCCGATAGAGGCAAGCGCGCAACCAGGTCGATTATCCTCTTTGCTATCAACGGTTTACCTCACAATAGTTAAAGTAGAGCTTGAGCTATTCATATGGTAGCACGTCTGTTAGCATTAGTAGCACGCCGACCTGTCGCCGCGCCGTCTGTCGCTAGCTCACACCACGTCCAGGTGGGTCTAGGTGGGCGCCCCCCCCCACCACCCCTCGTGAGGGACCCCGACCACCTTGGCGGCGGGCTAAAGGTATATGTTTGACTATCTTATAGTGAGCCTTCGCTAAATGTTCCACGTGAAACATCGCCCCTCCACAACCCAAAAATCACGACAACCAAATATTTAGTCCCAATATATTAGAAGACATTCTGGCCGCTGTCATTAAAATTGACTTATAATTAAAAATGGTGTATAGATTAGTTAAGGAGTTTAAATGAAAGATCCAAAGGTCGACGAGTTTCCTATCAGCTCTTCAATTCAGTATGCACCCCTCCACACCATGAACGTGAACGACACGTGGTCTTTCCTCATTGAGGAGAAAGACATTGTAACTTACAAGCAAAGTTATGTGTGTGTGGTGGGCAAGAGATTGGGCCGCAAGTTCAAGACGAGAGTACACGATGGGAGGCTTTATGTGCAGCGGGTCGCCTGACCCCCCGAATCTCTCTCTCGGAAGCCGCTGACGGATCGCTTGAAGGAAGCAGAGCCGGGCGACTTCGTGGCCCTAAATTGGGAGGAGCTGCGGGAATTCGTGAAGAGGTGCCGAGAGCGCGTCGGAGGTAGAATAATGGAAGAAGGAGGTCCTATGCCCCAATTTGTGATCGCGCTCCTCCTCTGGGCGATCCAGAGGTTGCCAGGGCCGACGTTTCCGCCCAATCCGTGGGACGGCTAATCCCATCCCCCGCGCCAAAAAGGGGGGTCCGGGAGTCCCACGCCCCCGTCGTCGGGGGAAAATTGTATTACAAATGTAGTACACCGCGCGTTTTTGGGGCGCGGATGCCACAAATTACCAAATTAGACGGATTCTAGGGTGGAAATTTGTACCACTTTATCGGCTCGGGACCACCGGATGAGGTTGGAGAAGGGCTGGCCGATGAATTTGCGGGCGACGGGGGCGGTCCACACGATGGTGCCGCCCTCGTTGACATTCACTTGGACCGTGAAAATGCGGCTGGATAGGTAGAACTTGCGGATTTTGGGCACTTTTGCCGATTTTTGGAGGATCATCCGCCGCTCGGCCCGCCCCCGCCCTCCTCGGAGGCGTCGAGGAGGTCGAAAACGAGGCCGAGGAGGCTGAGGATCGCGAGAATTGAGGTTAGGTTCATTGTTTAGGTAGTCTCCACGGAGGTAGTGGGGGCGGGAGGACGGAAATCTCGGCGAAAGTCGGGAGGTTGGCTCATTTTTCGGGGAGATCGTCGGGGCATCCGTCCCACGCCGACCAGTCGGAGTCGAATTCCTGGGAGTCGGGGCACTCGTAGGCATCTTCCGCCGCGAGAGGCGGCGGGGGGAGGCGGAGTTCGAGGGAGCCATCCCGCGACCTCGCGGAGTCGCCGGAGGAGCGGTAGAGGGTGACGATTCGGGCCTCGCCGGGTACCTCCTCGCGGTCGAGCAGGTAGAATTCGGCGGCGAAGGGGAAGGAGGAGGGGGAGCGGAGCCACTCGAAGGCCGCCTGGAGTTGGGAGGAATCAATTTTCACGGCAAATCCTGAACAGGCCGAAGGTATTGAGGACGAAGAACTCGTCCGGGTCAACCAACTCCCTGGCCAACTCGGCATCGTGCTCGTCGCACAGGCGAGCCCAGACTTGGCCTCCGTCGGTTTTGAACAGGTGGGCGGCGGGGCGGGCGCAATCGACCCAGGTGCAGGTCATGGTCGGCGGCCTCCCATCCTCTCCTGGAACCACTCGATCATCTTCCCCAGCCCGTACATGGCGAGGAGGAGGACGGCCGCGCCCCCCAGAATGGCCAACCCGACCAGGAATTGTTCGAGCGGGGAGTACGTAGGATTGTACGGAATCACGATTCCTCCTTCATCAGCCGGTCCAGCTCGTCAAGCGACTCCACGATCCCCGAGGAGGGATGGCAGGGGATGTGCTCCCACTCCCCGGTTGGGAGGAACCGCCACATGAAGTGAGCGTCTGGTTCAACGCGATCTCCGCAGACCTCGCAATAGCGGGGAGGGAGAGAATGGACATTCGGGTTCATGCGCCGCCTCCCCTCTTGAGCGCCATCCTCAACCGATCCACGACCCCCCAAATCTCCCCGTGAATCCCGCCCAGCTCGTGCGCCAGGTGGGAGGAGGGATCGGCCTCCTTCTGGAGCGCGAGGAGGCGGGGCAGCACCTTCATCCTGAGGGAGTCGCGGGCCTGCATCGCGGCGCCGGCGAGTTGAACCCAATCCCGACTGGTTGCGATCTTGTTCACGTATTCCCTCCTTTCGTCTTCGTCTTCGCGGGCCTGGAGCGTGGCTCCCCGCAATTCCCGCACTTCTCGGCCTTCGTCGAATAGACGCCGCACCGTCGGCACCGGAGGGCGGGCACCTCGCGGGAGCCCCGGCGCACCACGATCATGCGCCCTCCTTCACCCGTGCCCGCGCCGCCTCCCTCCACCGCTGGAGCACCGCGTAGGCCCACTGCGGAGATTTCCCCAGCGCAAACGCGACCTGTCGGGGACAGTCGCCCCGCTTCACCGCCGAGATCAGGGCGGCTTGGCGGTTGAGGCACTCCAACTTACCCGTAGTCACTTCTGTTGCCTCACGATCTCATCCGGTATCGCCTCATCCGGGCCCTCGAATCCGGCGAGGGCCGCACGGCAATCGGCGAGGATGGCGCGCGCTGCCTCGCACTCACTTTCCGTTCGTCGCAAGCTACTTATCAATCCTGGGATGAGCTTCGCTTGCTCCAGTAGTGAGTCGCGCTCTACGGTGATGGTGGCCAGTTGGCGCTCCAGATTAGCAGCACAATCCTGTCGCTCCTTCGCGTTATAAGAAGTACAAAGCCACATAATTGCAACCTAGGTGGATAGTATTGTCGGCGGCAATCATGAGCCATACCGACAGCCATGGTGGAACCTCAGATGAATACCCAGTTGTCTTGCAATCCTCCCATGTCATGGGAGGATGATTGGGACCCAGATGATTCTTGGCGAAGACGGCAAATCTGGCAAGGCGGAAACGGTCCATCAGAAAATGTGATAGGCCAATGGCCACAACGGACCGCCAAGAACCTATCGTCAGGAAAGGAAAGGCATAAGTAGCAGCATGTACTGCTGCAATCCAACTGTATTTTGTCTTTCCGTTTGCCATCCAATGAGATTGAGTGAGGTAATCACCCACAAGGTGTAGAATCAATTGCTCCATATCTACCGTCCCTCCTTCGCGGCCCCCTCACCCTGCTCAGACGCCTGCTCCAGTTCGTAAGCACGGCTATCCAACCTTTCGGCGTCATCAACCGCCGATACCGAAAATGCCGCATTTCGATATGCCTCCGCCTGCGCCTCCAGGATGGCGCGCGCCACATCAGAGCACATAGTAGGGCTTGAATGCCGATGAGCTACTAACTCTCGCGCCCGCTCCATCGCCCGCTCCCACTCACTTGCCATCCTTCACCTCCCTCCATGCAGTTTCCTCTAAATGCCTATCGAATTCTGAACCAGTATCAGCCATCTCGTGATTCCGACTTGATTGCCATCCACATAGGCATTCAATCACCCAACCGGACAGCAGATATTCACCTCCATAGTTAGACCAGAATGCACAGCCAACGCCGTGCTCTTGATTTTCACTTGCCACGTCCCGCCTCCTTCCGCGCTCCCGGTCTCATTGCTTCCATGGCTCCGTTCCGTTCTTTCGATTGCGACGGATGTCTGCTACCAGCGATTTGGCCGCTGCCAACGCCTTCGATTTCTCACTGCCGCCTAGTTCGTTGCGCTCGGCCCAGAACCGAACGGCTAACCGAGGATGGCACATCGGACACGGGATGTACTCTCCCGGATCATAGATGTTTCCGTTTCCATCGCAATTATCCATGTCATAAAGGCGTCCGCCGAAGCACTCAGAGTCTGGATATGATGCCCCAAACTCATATCCTTGATAGCCACAGCCTGAAGGAAGTTCTTTCATTTCGTCGCCTCCCTTCGCGCCGCGTCGATGGCCTCGCGCGGATCGCGATAATCTTGCAGAGCCGTGACCACTGCCAACACCATGGGATCGCTGAGCCATCCCGGTTCACCGAGGGCTATGAACAGAGATTCCAGCCGCTCCGAGTCGGCCCGCAGCCGCTCCACCACGGCTGCCAATTCTTCCACATCCACAATCAGCACCTTAGCCGTCTCCTCCACTCTCTCTATCATGCCCTCTCCTTCTCTGCCCGCTCCCTAGCAACCGCCCCCCACCTCCTCAGCACCGCGTAGGCCCACTGCGGCGTCTTCCCCAGCGAGAGCGCCACTTGGCGGGGACAGTCGCCCTTCTTAACGGCGCAGATCAGGGCAGCCTGGCGGTTGAGGCACTTCATCCTAGCTGAAGTCATGCAATCCCCAAATCCCTTCGCACCTCGGCCACGGTCGCTCGCATGGCAACTCGCTTGTTCCGGTAGGACACCTCACGTATTCCTTGCCCCGGCACTCCGAGTGTGCATATCGCGTACCAGAGCCCATCCGGATAGAGGATGGCTCTTTTCCATCCTTGGCGGTCCACCAGGACGAAGAGGTCACCATGCTTTTCCCACTTCATGCCTTGCCCCCCAGAGCTGCCCGGACGCCGGGTCGGGCCAGCACCTTGAGCCAGTCCTGCTCCTCATACTTGGAGATTTGGACCGTCTTGTACTTCAGCCGCTCGTCATCGAACTCGACCCCAGAATCGAGCACGTCTCGCAGCGCCCCCGCGCAGGCCCGCAGATCCGCCAACACTTCCGCATTCCGCCGCACAATCTCATCGCGCTCGGCGGTGCGCTCGGCTAGTTGGCGCTCCAACTCGGCGAGGTGCCGCGTGTTACAGATGTCCCATTCAGCCATCTATCGTCCCTCCTTCGCGGCCCGGTCGTAGGCTCTCGCAATGCGGCAGTATTCTCGCCGCTCCTCTTTGCCGTCGATCAGATTCCAGATGGCCTCCGCCTGCGCCTCCAAGATGGCCCGCGCTATCGCCTTCCGCGACACGCGCACAGGGTTCCAGACGCGCTCCAGATAGCTGATGCCAGTTTTGTTCACTTCGCCGCCCTCGCCGCGATCTCCACCTCGCGCCGCAGGGGAAGAATCGTTACCGGCCGCAGCAGCGACCTACGCCAGATTTGCAAGGCGATGCAGGATGCCGAGCAGTGGCGCCGGTTGGCCGCCACCGCTGCCGCCGTCCAGACCTTCGGGCAATGTGCGCAGTGGGTCATGGTAATAAGGCTCCGAGTTTGTCAGCATCAAGCATCGCTATCACACGATGGCAAAAATCCCTCACGTGCTCCCGGTCGGGCAATCCACACCAGAGCATCACAGTGTCTTCGGAATCGAGTTTGTTCAAGTCCGTTGCAGCGGGAGGATAGCCTGGAGTGCCTGAGGAACAGTGATCGAGGATGCCAAGTTGATACGCTTCCTCGCGTGTGTACAGAACGGCAAACTCTAACGATCCGTTCTCTGAATCTGAGTAAATTCGTAGCCCGCGGCCATCTCCGTCCCAGAACTCGACAGACCATCCCAGTGCTCCAAGTGCACATGAACCCATTTCTCTCCCGCGATCAGCAGAAGGTTTCGGCGTCATTCCTCGACCGTCCAGCCTTTCTCCCGAAGTACAGCGGCGCATTGCCGCATTTCCACGGGCGTCATGTCGTTGAACACAATCGGCGGCGCTTTGAGCCGCACGCCGCGGACGCAGGACCAGAGGGCGTACCCGTGCCCGCTTCAGCCGACACGGCAAATTTCCTGCTGGCCCGCCGCTTCGCCAGGTGGTGATTGAGTTCCAGCGCATCGTCACTTGCCGCGTCCCGTCTCCCGTCGCGCCGGTTCTACGATGGCAGACAGTTTCACCTTGATTTGCCTTTTCAGCTTGTACATCCCAACCAAAATCTCTTTGTTCAGTTCCCCAGCTAATTCCTCTGGGGTTAGATACGCCACCAGATACGTCTCCTTGCCGTCTGCTTCCCGCTTCGCATATATCGTCTTTGGCAATCTCATCGTCTTAGTTCCTTCCTACTCCTCGCAGCGCAGAACATAGTATTCCCTTGAGGTTTCCTCTTCTCGCGTCCACATGACAAAATTTCTCTCGAAGTCCTGGAACCACTCTCCGTTCTTGAGTTTCCGCCGCTCCCCCGTCTCCATGATCCGCCACTCGCGGGCACGGCGCAGGATGTAGCGACGAGAGTCCTCCTTCCCGTATGTCGGATCTATCCATGTCTGGAGCGGGGAAACGCTCCCAAAAGATCCCAGAAAATGGGTTCCCTCACCCTTGTAAATCGCCGGGTCCACGAATGCCACCCGAATCCAGCCGGGATGCGACAGGGCTTCGTACCCGGGAGTAGGCCAGCGCTCCCGCGACTTCTGCCACTCCTCCTCTTCTCGGTCCTCCCGAATTTTCTGCGCCCTCCGATTGGCTCGTGCCGCCATCTTATGTGTAAATTCTCCGAACAATCCCGATTCCGCATCGTCGGTGCGGCGACTTGGATGTACGCTAAATCCGCTTCTCATTCGCGCTCCCCGGAATGCGACATGGGCATCCACAGGATGATCGTCAGTGCCAGGAAAAAAGGTGCCCTCGGCCCACTTCCCGCTCCAGTTCGCCAGCTAGACTCCCATTAGCATGGACGCCATCCCGAACACGTTCGCGATCATTCTAAGCATCTCCAACATCCTCCTCCTCCTTCCACCCCGATTCGACCGTGAATCGGTTCCCGTCGCACCGGGGGCAGGTCGCGCAGTCGAACTGGAATTCTCCGGGGTCCGCTGGGGACTCTTCGAATTCGGACTTCCACTCCCGTCCGCACATCTCGCACTGACAAATTACCGCTTCGTTCATTTTGTCTCCTTCTCCCGAATCGCCTGCCCCCGCTCATCCAGCCGATGCTCCGACCGCTCGAATCGGATGTTCCCATTCGGGAGCACGACCCGGATGAGGGGCCGGGGATCGCCCTCGATCTTCAGGATCGTCGGATGGAGGAGGAGATCGAGGACCTCGCGGCCCCGATCCTCCGATTCCTTCCCCCGCGTCTCGTCTGCCATCTCCTTCTCCTTCTACAACGTCTTGGCGTACTCGTGTACGCACTCCTCGGAGCACAGAACGTCTGCTCCAGTCTCGATCAGGAATCCATGGTCGGGCCGATACAAGAAGGTTCGACTGCACCAATAGCAGACTTGCAGACTGCCGATGTGCAACATCCGCCAGTCGTTCCAGTGCGCCAACCAACGCCTATACCAAGACCGTTTTATTGGATAAATCGCCGACTCTAGAGGCATCATGGCGTCTTCTCCGCATAGATCCTCTCCAGAATCTCTCGCTGTCGGGGGCTCATCCACCGCCCGCGATCCCATTGTTCGCGGATCGACTCGATGAAATCCTCCTCCCACTTCGAGAGATTCTGGCCTTCCTCCTCGACCGTCGTAAGCCAGTGCTCCAGCAACTCCTCGTCGTCCGCGCTCATGAATCTCCCTCCTGACAGCACAACTTTAACTTTAAAGTAACCGCTCACTTCCCCGATCCCGCTCCCGCCTCCAACTCCGCGAGCCCGAGCCTCTCCCTCGCCCCCCGACTCCCCTGCACCCACTCCTCCGTCTTCTCCTCGCCCCTCGCGATCCACACTGCTCCCCGCTCCCCTGCCCACCTCTCCACGAGCGCCGCGACCTCCTCCGCCAGATGCCTGCCCTCGATCCACCCCAGACTCAGGCGGTCCCACACCAGCTCTGGCATCCCCTTCTCAAAGTCCCACCTCTTCTGCGGCCTCTCGCCGACTAGGAGCCAGAGAATCGATTCCCGATTTCTCTTCTGGTCGAGGGGGAGTCGGGCGCGCAGCCGGAGGGTCGAATGAGACACGGGAGTCTCCTTCCTACCCCCACCATACCACCCTTCGACTTCCTCCCAGTCTCCCTCTGGCCTGTCTTGGATCTTCTGGAATTCCTCAGGACGTACCAGCGTCCATCTCGCCCCCTTCGACTCCTCAGCGTCCCTCAGCATCCTCTCCAGCCACGCCTCCATCTTGCTCCTCCTCCTCCTTCTCTCCCTCGATCTCCCGAGGGGCCGCCGCCATTAGCGGCACCCCCTCCGCTTTCGGCATCGGGAACACGTTCAACATCTGGACGGTCGGGGCGGGAGCGGCCTTGGCCCCAATCTCCCCCCGGCGCTCCGCTTCCAGCCTCACGAGGCCGGCCGCCTGCCCCAGATACGCCACCGCATCCTTATGCTGATTGGCCTTCTGCGTCTTGATAATCCCGATCTTCGCCTTCTGATAGAGAAACCCGACCTGCTCATTCAAGTCCTGGAGCTGCGAGATCCGCTTCAACTTGCGGGCCTGCACGATCTGGTCCTGCATCTCCTTCTTGTATCGATAGATGGTGGGCCGCGACAACTTGTACTTCCGGCAGAGCGCCTCGACCGTGAAGTTGCCGCTCAGGATATCCGTGTTCAAATCGCGCCGCTGCTTCAGGCTCAACTTGCTCTGGAAGTAGGGGCCGCGCGTGTAGGTGGATTGGGCAGTCGGGTCGGGTTCTAGGGCTTCGACCTCCGCTTCCAGCGTCTCTCCCTCCTCCTCGCCCTCCTCGTCGCCGCTTGCCTCAACCTCGTCAATCGGGGAGGCATTCTGGGGGTCGTCCGGGTCGTCGGGGTCGGGCGCGAGCGGGGAGTTGTTGCGAATCCAGTTACCGGCCACCTACTCTACCTCCTCGCCTCGTCGGTCCATCCTTCATCCTGCCTCCTTCGCGTTGATTTCTGGGGCCAATCCGAGGATAGCAATTTTGGTCCGATTCTGTCAAGATCCCGGCCCAAAATCCCCAAAATTTCCCCCAACTCGTTGATTCGCCGCGACTTCCACGTTCACAGGTGCCCCCACAGCTAAATCACACCTCAAATTTCCCCTAACCCCCTCATTCTTAATCCACTTACACATCATCACACCACATCCACGCGATACGTAAACATACATATACGTACAAAAGCGAATAGAAGGAGAAGTATACACCTGGGGGTGGTGGGAGAAGAAAAGGAGAAAGTGCGTAACATATAAGAGTTCGGAATTTTAGCTGTGATCGTGTGATCTGTGAGAACCTATTTGAAATCATGAGGATGGAGGAAAATCCACGTGTGATCCTCACGTGGGGGTGCTGTGAGGTTCCGATTCGCAAAATCCTCCTCAATTGACACTCGGAATCTCCACGCTAACCGGGTACGACGACTGCATCCCCATGATCCCGCGCATCATAGCTCCAGTTTTGTAGGTCTTCTGGGCGCGGTTCCGGTAGAATTTGGGCCACTTTTTCTCCAATTCCTTCATGACTCGCCGATTGTCCACTTTTGGCTTTTCAAACACCCGCAGGTAGTGGTTAATCTGGTAGGCTAGAATCTCGGTTGGAAGGAACTCCTCCTTGTTGGAGGGATCGAACTCGATGTAGCGGTCGAGGAACTCGGGGATCAGGTTGTCCTTATCCCGGATCTCCTCGGTATACTCGACGAGGGACTCGGGCTTGGTGAACTCCCGCTGGCTCTTGAATCTCCTCCACCCCTCGATGGCCTTGTTCAACATGCCCGAGAGTTCGTGGGGGACGCAGATCCGGGAGGCGATCTCTTCCTTGGTGATGCGGTTGGCTTGGGTGGCGCAGAACTTGGACATCTTGAGATAGAGGTTGCGGCGCTCCCATCCCCAGGAGAGGTCGGTGGATTGAGGGGGGTTGTTGGCCGCCAGCAGGATCTTGCAGAAGGGGTGCATGGTGTGGCCCTGCTTATACTTGATATCGGCCCAGAGGGGCGCGCCCGCGATGATCTTCTTCAAGATGGCCGGATCTTTCAGCACGGAGTAGGTGGCGTCATCGTCGATGTTCAGGAGCTTCCCTTCAAGTTCGGAGAGGGCGAATCCCCCGTCGTGGATGTCCTGGACGGAGAGATTGGAGACGTTCTCGGGGCCGAGGAAGGTCGTTAGATTTTCGAGGAAGGTGGATTTGCCGTTCCCGCCGTCGGCGATAAGCCAAATTGCCTCTTCGGTTATCCGGTCGGAGGTTAGGCACGCGCCGAACATCTCGTAGGCGAGCGGGATCGTGTCCTCGGGGAAGATCGAGTTCAGATACCAGTCCCACTCGCGACCGGGAGCGTCGGGGTCGTAGTGGAGGGGGACTTGAACGGTCCAAATGTCGTCGGGGGAATGCGCGTGGAGTTCGAGGGTGGAGAGGTCGAGCACCCCATTCAGGAGGTTGACGCGGCCGGAGGGTGGGCGGCGGGGAATGCGGAGTCGATTCACCCTCATCGCCGAGAGGACGTTGCGGATCAGGTGGGTGGACCAATATCCCCGCCAGCCTCGGGCCTCCATCCACCGGAACGCTTGGCTCTCGACCCACTCCTCCGCCTCGGGCCGATAGACGCCGTTCTCATATCGGTAGAGCACGACGCCCTCGGGGCCGGTCGCGAAGCGCTGGCCCGCGTTGAGGAAGGAGAGGAGAGGCGACTGGATTTCATGGAGGGGGATGGAGCGCGGACGGCTCCTCGATTTGGAGGCTGGCTTGGTGGAGGGTTGAGATGAAGAGGGAGGGGGCGGGCCGGTCTGGGGAGCGCTCATGAGTGTCCTTGGTCCTCCGCGTCCGGGGGACTCCTCCCCCACCATACACCCGCGACGGCGTGGCGGGCAAGGGGAATTTCGGACTCCCATCTCCTAATCAAATAGTAGATCCCGAAGGACTTACGGGCCGACGAAGGACTACAGATGTAGTGGGTCGAGTGGGAATCGGACCTCCAAAAAGTTTGGGGCTGCGATCTACTACAATCGTGGAATTCCTGCATCCTCGCGTGTAGAATGGGGATTAGGAGCACAAACGAGATGCCTGTCTCCGAATACTTTAAGGGCCACGGGTCGAAGGTCCTGGCGCAAATGAAATCGAGATATGGCGAGGAAAAAGGGGAGCGCGTGTTCTACGCGACCGCCAACAAGAAGGGGATGACTCCGCCGAAGTCGAAGAAGTCGTCCTACCAGCCCAATCGAAGGAGTTAGCCGATGCCAGTCCCAGTCAGCGTATCGAGCGACGCCGCCTCTCCCGACGTGGTGGCCACCTACTACGACGCCTCGAACCAGCCCATCTACACGTGCTACGCGCGACCATTCACGCCGCTGGCGCACTCGCTCCCTGCGCCCTCGGCGGGATCGGCCGCCAACCCCTGCGTCATCACCTCGACGGCGCACAAGCTCCCGGTCGGCTCGCGGGCCACGGTGACCATCGCGGGCATCACCGGGACCGGCTGGACCGGCCTCAACGGCACGCGCGTCGCCACCTACGTGGACGCCAACTCCTTCTCGATCCCCGTGGATGCGTCGGGATTCTCGGGCTCCGGCACCTACACCGCCGCGACCGCGACGACCAACTACCCCACGACGGATCAAGCCATCTGGAAGATCCTCGGGAGGGTCTATTCGAGCGGGAACGAGGTGTTGAGCGGGTGGGCCGACGGCTCCCAAGCCTACATGAAGGTCGCGGACTCTCGTACCCTCTACGGCTATTGAGGAGACACGCCATGATCGTCGCGCTTGTGGCTCTGCTGGTGGTGGTGGCGGTCGCCCAATTGGGAGTCTCGATCTGGCTCCTTTGGCACCCGCCCATCGCCCCGCCCCCCACGACGGGGAGGTGGAATGACGTGGTGGAGCGGCTCGACCGCCTGCTGGAACGCCGACTGGAACCCGCGTTGCCTCCTCCTGCTCCCGCCCCCTCTGTCGGAGACGGGGTGATGCTCGTTCGATTCCCGTCACTTCAACCTATTGGAGCGCGCCACCCGGCCCACCCCGACGTGGAGGAGGCCCTACGCACCCCCGGACTCGCGTTGCTCCACCCGAATGGCCGAGTTGAAGAGGGATTCCAAGGGGAGGAGGAAGTATGAATCACCTGATCTCCAATTTGACCAATCGCATCCGCGCCACCCTAGTCGCCGGGACCGGGGGAGAGATCGGCACCCTCGCCTCCTCGATCCGCACCGATCCGGTGGGCACGACCGCCCAGCCGATCACGATGGCGACCGGCGCGGGCCACACTCTCGCTTACGCAAAGATCGCGCAAGTTGGGCCGGCAACCACCTCTGTCGTGGGGGCAGACGCGACCCGGAAGATTAAGGTCGTCTCCTATGTCGTAGTGATGGATACGGGGGGCGCGACCTTCAAATTTGCGAGCGCGGCGACTGACAAGACGGGCGCGATGCCCTGCGCCCAATATGGGGGAGCGGCGGTGATTGGAACCACCGAATCCCCTCTGCTGGAGACGGCCGCCAATGAGGCCCTGAACATCATCACGGTGGGCGGGGCGGCGAATGGGCATGTCTCCTATTTCTTGGAGGCGTGATGAACGATCATCACGAACTGAGATTTAGATTCCTGGATTGGCTCGACATTTCCGCCGAATTCCTGGGAGGGGTGACAATGAGGCTCGTCACATTATTTGCAATCGTAACAGCGCTCTGTGCCCAGACGGGTACGGTGACGTTAACTTGGGACCCCAAACCAGCCGGGCAAACCTGGCAGAAGGTCCGGGTTTATGAACGATCAGGGACGGCTCCTGACTTCGTGTACACGCAGAAGGCGGAAGTATCCGGGATCGAAACGACAGCCACAGTCCAGAATGTGACTCCCGGAGTTCACACCTACGTAGCCCGTTCTGTAGATGGGTGGGAATCGGTGGACAGCAACGCGTCTGCGACGCCCGCCGAGCCGACTGCTCCGAGCGGCCTGAAAATAACGGTAACCGTAGTGGTGACTGTTCCATAAAGAGGAGAGTGTATATGAGACTATACGTCGTTCCCATCATCACCAGGATAGATAGCGGCCCATTGGGGGACCGCACGGTGCGCTATCCGGCATACTTAGAGGGGCAGTGGAATCCATCGCCAGTGGCTGAGTTAATTGGGCTGCAGTGGAATGGCATGGATTTTGGGGCCGAACCGGCCATGCTGATCATGTGTGACCCAACATCTGCACAACATCAGACGTTGGGCCAGCAGGTTGATGTAGTTGCGGTGCCTGAGAATTTGGACTCCCAGATTGGCGCGCAACTCAATCAAGTCAAGAACGCAATGGAGCAGTTCAACATACCCTGTCAATGGGTGCAGGCGACTCACACCTATCGTCAGGTGATCCGGCTATGCGCCGCCATGTTTCAGTTCGCGCAACGCTTTCACGGACTGGGGGGAGGACGCATTTTCCCACCTGGAGTCACTCTCGACACAAGGTTTAATCAGCTTCCCGTTTCCGCGAGGAACAAATTACAGGGAACCGCAGAATCCATGAATTTTGACACCAGTTCACTTACCGGAGCTTCAACCCTGCGGCAGATCTTAAAAGCCATGGGAGATCAGTGTGGGCAGTTAGAAATCTACCTTGGAGGAGTGACCCTGTAGATGGCACTTCCGGCGACTGACAATTTCAACGGCACGAATGGAACAGCGCTCCAGACTTACAACCCTAGCTGGACCGTCGTGGCCGGGGAAATACAGATTCAGAGCGGGGGGATCATAGAACCATCTGTAGCATACTCCAACGTCGCCAAATGGAATGCTGATTCTTTCAATGCGAATCAGTACGCTAAGAGTCTCATCAAGAACTGGTCAACGTCAGCAGCGAACGTGGGCGTCGCGGTTCGCGTGCAGACGAGTGATAACTGCTATTATTTTTACACCCAGCCATTGAATGGAGGCAATGCCAGCTTCACCGGAAAGAACGTGAATGGAACGTGGACTAATAACGGCAGCAGTCGAGGGACATTCGCCAACGGAGATTATTTAGTACTGGAGGTTTCTGGAACTACTCTGACTCCGAAGAAGAATACCACTTCGCTGACCACCTGGACAGATTCAACATTTGCATCTGGTTCGGCTGGTGTCGTCGTCTACTATACGGGAAACACTACACCATCCACCGATGATTGGGAGGGCGGGAATCTGGGGGGGGCGGCAGCCGAATACTTCAGCGGGATCGACCTCGGGATGAATCGCGGGATTAGCCGGGGGATGCCCACACAGAGACCGTAAATATGCGCATCCAACACCTTATGTCTAAGGAATCCAGTGGCCTTGCGACCTCGACGCTGGAACTCGCCAAATACGAGGAGCTGGCAGGTCACATCGCGACCATCCGGCAGCCCACTGGAGGACTGATCTATGGAAGGGGCGGGCAGTATGACGTGACGTGCGCGCACCACCAACTCGATCCGGCGCAATACTACGATGACAAACCAAAAATCCTTTTCACGCACGGCGAACCGCTTTCCAGTGTGGGAAATGGAATATCCATGAGAGCCACCATAGAAATGGCCTCCAAATGTTCCGCCTTCATCTCGATGCGGAAGGATGAGGTTCCTTTATGGAGGATGGTGCATCCGAACACGTACTTAGTCACTAAGGGTTTGGATTTGGAGGTATATAGGCCGCTGGCGGGTCTGACGGAGAGACTCTCAGGCGAGCCCGCCGTCCTCTACTACGAGAACATCCGGGGAACCCGCAACCCTCTCTACTGGCTATGCGCGATGCAGAAGGTTCACCAGAAGTGGCCGAATGCGCGCTTCCACCTCTACAACGTCGGCGACAAGAAGATGTTCGAGACTTTTCAGGCGCTCAATACCTGCGCTCACTTGTGGCCTTTTCTGAGGACCATAAGCGGACCCGTGAGCGGGCCGGATGAGGTGAATCTCCTCCTGAACCGGGCGGATATCGTGGTGAGCGGACTCTATCCCCTGTATGCGAGGTCCATCGAGGCTTTTGGCGCGGGGCGAGCGTTCATTTCCCCTGGATACCGGGAATTCGGATATCCATGGACTTGCGAATACGATCCCGATTCTATGGCCAACGCCATTATCGCGTGCTGGAGCGACTATCAGAAGGTCGATTACAGAAAATGGGCGACTTCCCATCATGACATCCGGACGACGGTTGACGAGTGTGTGGAGATTTATCGGAGGTTCGTTTAATGCAGCCACCCCCATCGCGTTCTGTTCACGATCTCTCCGACGGTTCTGCGCGCGACACCGAATCTCTGCGCCACTTCTTTGTGCGTGAAGGTTTTGGCGAGGTCTCTAATCTCTCGAATAGACTCCACTGTGAGCCGAGATTGAGGGTTGCGCGATCCGCGAGTGCTGTTGCCGTTTCGGATCATGTCTTGGCGATTCTTTGGCCGAGTATCCCATCTGAGATTTTCGAGACGATTATCAGTGCCATCGTCATTTTCATGGCAACATTCCATTCCTTCTGGACGAGGGCCGACAAAGGCTTCCAGAACAAGTCGGTGAACCATAACCGACCACATGTCTCCGCTCCTGCAAAGAGTGACTCCATGATAGGGATGCCGACCTCTCCGACCGGGGCGCATAGGTTTCCATCTATCGCCGAGTTTGGTTCGGACCTTGCAGGTCCAGACCGTGCCATCGTCGGATGCGGCATAGCCAAGCCATCCTTCGATGAGTCTGAATCGTACCTTCGAGATTTTAGGGAATGGGGGTATAATCGGGGTGGACATTGGAGCCTCCTTCTAGGCTTCATTCGTCTTGGCATGGCGACCGTTCGCGCGGTTTCCATGCCTCATCTATTATACCACGGCAGCGAGGTTCCAGCATGAGAGTTTGCGTCGCAGGCTGGCATTTTGATCCTCGCTTCTATAGCGCACTCCCCGAGGGTGAATCGTTCGCGGTCTGCCATCGCGCGCCTCCAGCCCCGCTTCACAGTTCAGTCGCGATTCCCAATGTCGGGCTGGAATTTGGTTGCTACGACTGGTATCTCAAGAATAAGTGGGAGGGTGGGCCGGTCCTGTTCACCCACGACGACAACGAGATCCCGAAGGAGGTGCTCGACGCCATCGCCTCCCTGGATTGCGATCAAGCCTTCCTGTTCGCCTCGGAGGCGGAAGCCAAGGCGAATGGGGGGGCGCATGGGCGGGCGATTTTCTGTTCGGATCGATTTCTCCGCCGACTGAAGGAGGACGGCGGGTTCTGGTTCGACGAGACTCCCTCGTCGGGGGAGCCGGTGCCACCCACGAGCGCGGACGCGCCCGACTACCACAATATGGGGATTCAGGTCTTTCGGGCCTACCTGAGCGCGCTTTCAGGATTGGGGATGGAGGTTGGCCAGCAGGTGGTGGTGTCGGGACTGCGCACTGGATACCGGGGGAGGCTATGAGTCTCAAACTCAATCTGTGCTGCGGCCAGTCCATCGTCTCGGGCTACGTCAACATCGACGCCTATCCGGGGGCGGGCGTGGATGTGGTGTCGGATGCCCGAGAACTCCGGTATGACGAGAACTCCGTGGACGAGGTCGTGATGTTCCACGCCATCGAGCACTTCTCCCTAGACGATGCCTGCGCGTTGATTCGCCGCATATTCGGGTGGCTCAAGCCGGGTGGCCACCTTCTGATCGAAGCGCCCGACGTGATGAAGTGCGTGAGAAACGCGAAGAACGGCGACTTCGACGCGATTCAGGACATATTCGGGGCGCTCAAGGAATTGCGCGCTGGTAAAGACGGATATGGGCATAAGTGGGGGTGGACCGGCTCGTTGATGCAACAGGAACTCGCCTCGGCGGGATTCGCGGTCGGGAAAGTGGAGGAGGGAATCTCTCACGAGAAGCCGTGGAGGGATTTTCGAGTAGTGGGATTCAAGCCCAAGGAGGCAGGCCATGGCGTTCAAGAAAGGCAGCGCTAACCAAATATTGTTCATCCTGACCAAAACGGGCGATAACTCGCACGCCAAGGGAGCGACGGTCTCCCAGATCACCGCGGGCGGCCCCTCCTACGTGGGCGTGAACGCGGGGTCGGCGGTCGCGTCGAAGGGAACAATTTCGAGGGCGGCGTCGATTGTGAAATCAGGCGTCTTCCGTCAAAGCCTGAAGGCCGCCGAGTGCAACTTCGACCACGCCATGTACATGTTCACGGCGACCTCCTGCACCCTCCAATTTATCCCGGTTGTGTTTGAGACGAACACCTCCGGAGAGACCTACTCGGCCGTGCAGCTCGTGAAGTCATTGGCCTCTGATGCGCACTCGGTTGCAGCCGCAGGATATTCACGAGTTCTCCTGGTTGCTTCATTGGCTTCGGATACGCACTCTCAAGCGGCCCGCACCTACTCGGCTGTTCTTCTGGCCCAATCTCTAGCCAGCGACGCGCACTCACAAGCCGCTCGAACTTATTCGAGAGCGCTATTGACGGCCTCCCTAGCTTCCGATACCCACTCGCTCGTGAATCAGACCTATTCTCGGGCGATGCTGATCGCGAGCTTGGCGTCGGACGCCCAGAGCGCGGCGGCGGCCTCCTATTCCCGTGTTCTCTTGACGGCCTCGTTAGCGAGCGATACTCACTCTCAGGCGGTGTTGGCGGTCTCTGCGGCTCGACAGGCCAACTCCCGCGCCCTCGTCGTGCAGTCCCTGGCGAGCGACACCCATTCCCAAGCCGCCCGAACATATTCTCAGGCACTCCTGCTCGCCTCTCTCGCCTCAGACACTCACTCACTGGTGGCGGCGGGAGGAGGAGGGGGAGCAACGGCTTCTCAGGTCTGGTACTATGCGCTAGGTACTGCTACTTTGAGCGCAGCACAACAGGCGAACTCTCGTGTGCTGGTTGCTCAATCTCTGGCCTCGGACGCTCATAGTCAGGCTGCCCGGACATACTCGTTGGCCACGAAGAACTACTCGCGCGCCCTCGAAATCAAGTCTCTCGCAAGCGATGCGCAATCGATGGGGCAGCAAACATATTCCCGCGTGCTTCTTGCGGCCTCCTTGGCGAGCGATACGCATAGTCAGATAGTGCTTGCTACGAGTGCAGCACGTCAAGCTAATTCGAGAGCGCTTCTCATTCAATCGCTGGCCTCCGATGCAGTGTCGGCGGCGCACGCCGTGCAGGTGACCGTGGGGGCTTCGGATATCTCGATTATCTCGTCGCGGGTGGCGTCGGCGGTGCTGGCGGCGGGTGGTACCACCCCCGCCTCCATCTGGGGCTACTCGGATGCGAGCATGATCCGGAGTGCGGCGCAACAGGCCAATAGCCGGGCACTCATTATCCAGAGCTTGAGTTCCGACGCGCAATCGCAGGCCGCTAGGACGTATTCAGCGGTCCAGTTGGTCAAGTCGCTCGCTTCGGATGCCCAGTCGGCGGCGGCGGCCGGATACTCCAGAGCGCTCCTGGCAGCGTCTTTGGCGAGCGATACCCATAGTCAAGCGGTTCTCGCCGTTAGCGCGGCGCGCCAAGCCGCATCCAGGGCGCTCATCGTTCAATCGCTTGTCTCTGACACGCATTCTCAAGCGCTTCGCACCTACTCGGCGGTGGCGGCGGGAGCGGGCGGGGCGACACCCTCGCAGGTTTGGGCGTATGCCGCCGCGACCTCCACGAGAAGCGCCGCCCAGCAGGCGAGTTCCCGCGCTCTGGTCGTTCAGAGCTTAGCTTCGGATACACACAGCCAGGCGGCACGAACCTACTCCCGAGCCCTCCTGATTGCTAGCCTCGCCTCGGATACCCACTCGCTGGTGGCAGCAGGCGGAGGGGGCGGAGCGACCGCGTCGCAAGTCTGGTATTATGTGCGGGGGACCGCTGCTCTGAGTGCGGCGCAGCAGGCAAACTCTAGGGTACTGGTGGCGCAATCGCTGGCCTCCGACGCGGGGAGTCAGGCGGCGCTCGCGACCAGCGCGGCCCGGCAGGCGGCCAGCCGCGCCTTGGTCGTTCAATCGCTCGCCTCCGACACCCACAGCCAGGCCGCCCGGACGTACTCGGCGGTTCTACTCACTCAATCCCTCGCGTCGGACGCTCATTCTCAGGCGGCTCGCACATATTCGGCGGTACAGCTCGTGAAGTCGCTCGCGAGCGACGCTCAGAGCGCCGCCGCCCAGAGCTACAGCCGTGTGCTCTTGGTCGCTTCGCTGGCTTCCGACGCGCAGAGCGTGGCCGCCGCCACCTATTCGCGCGCTCTGCTTGTTGCCAGTTTGGCGAGCGACACGCATAGCGCCGTGGTGGATGCCCGGAGTGCCGCTCGGCAGGCTAATTCCAGAGCGCTGGTTGTTCAGTCAGTGGCTTCGGATACGCATTCGCAGACGGTTCTCGCGACCTCCTCGGCCCGCGCCGCCGCCAGCCGTGCCACCCTCATTCAGTCGCTCAGTTCGGACGCTCAGAGCCAAGCGCTCCGCACTTACTCCGCCGTGCTTCTGACCCAGAGTCTAGCTTCCGACACGCATTCGCAGGCGGCGTTGGCCACCTCTGCCGCGCGGGCGGCGGCTTCGCGGGCGACCCTTCTCCAGTCCTCGGTCTCCGACACCTATTCGCTGGCGACCGCTCTGGTGACGGGGACCATCGACGAGCTGGCGCAGGGCGCGCCCCCCATCAATCCCACGCTTCGGGAAGCCGTCATGCTCCCCTACATGTCGCTGCGGAACAAGGTCTCGACGGATTCTGCCGTGAAGAAGATTTTCAACAACGCCGGAACCTGCATCACCAAGAAACTGCTGGCGGACGACGGAAGTGTTTATAGTGAGGCTAAAGCTGTATCTGGGCCTTAGCTAGGCGTCTAAGGAGCCTCCAATGTTTGGTAGAACAGGATTTGGAACAGAATACATGAGCATTGCACCGTCTAGTGTTGGTCACAAAGCGGACTGTGCAATGCTCACAGACATAATTCCAAGTCACTTTGGGACGTCTATAATTAAGGTTTTTGACGCTATTGGGCTTTATGAGTCCCTTGTGGTGGAGGCTGGTATGGGCCTTTCTTGTGAGCAAGACAAGATTGTCAAGCCTGTTATCTGTGCCAATTCCGTTTATGTGATGAATGACCTCGGTAGAAAGGATGGGCCGTCCTAAATGCTGCGCCATGACAAGGACATGCTCTCTAACGTAACCATTTGCGTTTGCGTTGAGATGCTGGGGGGCGAGAATGAAACGGTAGCCATGAGCGTTTCTGACGCCTCCTCTCCAATTGGGATTGGCTGCTCCAGTCCACGATCTTTTGGGTCTTCCCATATAAGTAGTGTACTCTGTACACTACCTATTTGTAAAGGGATTCTTTGATGGCAATCGACACGCGGGCCAAGCGGCAGAGTGCGGCATGGGTCGGCTACCCCGGCCCACCCTCCATCCTCCCCTCGGGTTCGATAGACGGGGCAGAGCGCCAGCAGATCGCGTGGACCTACCGGGGTATTCTAGTTGGGATTCCGGTGGTAGTGGCGGCCCGACTCCGAATGCTGTTTGGGGTCGGCGTGTGAAGTGCGACAATTGTAGGAGGTGGATCGATTATGCCGTCTAGAATCGCTCGAATCGCTCTCGTAGCTGCACTGCTCCCACTTGCGGGGTGGGGCCAGATCGACATCAATTCACAGACCCGCGGAAGTCTGGCCGCCTCCCGCATCTCCTCGGTCGTGCCCCGGTGCGCCAAGTACACAACGGTCTATACGAATGCCGCCTTCATCACGGCGGGCACGGCGGTCTCGGTGACGCTGGCGACACTCCCGGCCCGCGCCAAAATCGTGGGGGCGACCATCAAGCACTCCGCGCAATTCTCAGATGGGGCGGGGGCGATGTCGCAGGTGACCGCCAGCCTCGGAGATGGCTCGACCCACACTGCCTACAGCGCGGCCCAGAACATCGGGGAGGCGACGGCGGTGGCCGACACGACCTTCACCGACACCGCCCAATTCAAGTCCACGACCCACGCGGCCTCCTCGGTGGTGGCGCGGTTCACGGCGACGGGCCGCGATTTCGGGAGCGGCTCGGCCACCTACCTGACGGGCGGGAGCGTCGATATCTGGGTGTGTTCGGTGGTGCTCCCGTAGGAGGTGGATCGTGAAACGGCTCCCGATTATTCTGCTGGGCCTCCTGCTCGCCGGAGCGGGATGGGCGCAAACCACCAAAACGACTGTCGCGAAGACCTTCTATCGGGCGTCGGGGATTCCTGCGGGCGGTACCCTCACGATCAATTGGCCCACCTTCAACGCGAGCGGCGGGGAATTCGTGCCGGAGGGTACGATCACGGTGAAGGTACCTTCGACCGGGATCTTCTCTGTCGCGCTCTACCCGACGACCACCGCCACTTTGGCACCGGGTCAAACCGGATCGGTCTACTATACCGTCACCTATTCCCTTTATGGATATAATGCGCCGAAAGAAACTTGGAGCGTCCCACCTTCGGCGGTAGCGTTGACGCCGCAAGACGTAACAGTGAACGCGAGCGCCCTCACCTCGATTACGACGCTCTCGCTCGCCCAACTCGCGACTGGCGGGTTCGGGAAGGGAGCGGTTATCGGGAACACGGGGAGCGCGTGGACCGGGCTGGCGGCGGGAAGCGATGGAACCGTGCTGACTGCCGATTCCACAGCCGCCACCGGGATTAGATGGACGGTCGTGTCGGGGGGGACGGGGGGTGGAGCGCCGACCGACGCTACTTATATCACTCAGATCCCGGAGGTCGGGCTTTCAGCGGAGCAGGCGCTCTCGGATCTTGCCACCGGCCTCTTGAAAAGCACTACAGGGACAGGTGTGTTGAGCATCGCCACCGCCTCCGACCTCCCGACCGGGATCGACGCCGCGAACATCGCAGATGGGTCGGTGTCGAACGCCGAATTCCAATATGTAAATGGAGTCTCCTCGGCTATTCAGACGCAGCTCGACGGGAAGTCGGCGACCTCCCACACCCATACCGGAGTCTACGCGCCACTCTCTCACACCCAGACGGCGAGCACGATCACCGATTTCCAAGCCTCCGTATCGGCCAACACCGACGTGATGACGGCGCTCGCCGCCGTGCACGGACACGCTAACAAGGCGCTGTTGGATACTTATACGCAGACCGAAGCCAACTTGGCGCTAGCCGTCGCCAACTACCACTCGCATTCCAACAAATCCACGCTCGATACCTACACGCAGACGGAAGCGAACTTGGCGTCGGCGGTCTCCCTGAAACATGCAGCCGCGCTCCTCGGAACGAAAACTCTAGATGAGGCGGCTATTGGCGACGCCAAGGTGATCTCCTACAACCTCGGGGCCGACAAGTTGGAATATGTGGCGCAATCGGGGGTAGGAGGGGGAGCGCCGACGGACGCTCCCTATGTTGTCAGCACGCCGGTGAGCGGGTTGAGCGCGGAGTTCGCGCTCTCCACTCTCTCGACCGGAATTCTGAAGGTCACCACGACGACCGGCGCGCTCTCGGTCGCCGTGGGAGCCGATCTCCCGACCCATGCCTCCCGCCACGCGACGGGCGGGGGGGATGCGTTGACGGCCGCCGACATTGGAGCGGCGGCCTCCTCCCACAACCACACCGCCTCCAATGTCACCGACTTCCAGACCACCGTCTCCGCGAACACGGATGTGGCCGCGAATTCGGCGGCCCGCCACTCCCACTCCAACAAGGCGACCCTCGATACCTACGACCAGACCAACGCGAATATCACGAGCGCCGTCTCCCTCAAGCACGCCGCCGCGCTCCTCGGAACGAAGACGCTGGACGAAACCGACATCGCCAATGGGAAGGTCATCACCTACAACTCATCGAGCGGCAACCTCGAATACGAGACTCCTTCGACGAGCGCCGCGCTCGACATTCTGACGGTCACCCGCACCTCCACGACCCAATTGACCATTGGCGCGAATTGCTCCGCGTCCACCCCGTGCAATGTGGCCTTCGGGGGAACCGTTCGCTCGATCACCGCGTCGGCTACCGCCACCATCTCCTCGGGCTCGGGGACTGTCTACATCTATGTCGTGCCGGATGGCACGATCACCGTCGGCTACAATTCGACTCCCGTGGTCACGTGCTCCGGGTGCACGGCGGCCTCGGGGGTGACGGCGTTTCCGACGACCTCCGCCGCCGACTACACATGGACCGCCACCTCGGGTGTGTGGGATGTGGGAGGAGGGGCGGATAAGCGCGCATTCCTGAGCACGAAGAACGTGTCGGCCTCCACCGGAATCGTGGTGACGGATTCGGCGGGCACCGCCTCGGTCGCCGTCAACACCTCGACCGTCCACACCTACACGACCGGGACCTCCGCGCCGGGCGCGACCTGCACCATCGGCCAGCGCTACCTCCGCATCTCCACCAACCAAGCCTACGACTGCACCTCCACGAACACGTGGACGGAGGTTTCGGGAGGGAGCGGAAGTATGACATATCCGGGCGCGGGGATCGCCAACTCCACAGGATCGGCGTGGGGCACTTCCTATACCACGAGTGGGAGTGGAACGGTGGTCGCTCTCGCGACCTCAGCGGCCCTTGCGACGCCCACTCTCACCACCCCCACCGTCGCCTCCTATACGGTGGCGACGCTACCGGCGGCGGGCACTGCCGGGAGATTGGCGGTGGTGACGGACGCCGCCAGTGCGGGAAGCTGCACCTCTGGTGGTGGGTCGGCGGTCGCTCTCTGCCGGGACTCCGGGTCGGCGTGGGTTCCTGTTGGGGATGGGGGGTCGGGGAGCCTGACGACCGCCTCGACCATCGGGGAGACCCGTTATTATCAGGCGGCGAACTACGACGGCATCGCGGCCTCCTCCCGGACCAACTGGGTGACTCCGAATGGCTATGCTCCCACTGCGACCGTAGCGGGCACCGCTCCATGGAGATATGCGGCCCTAGTCTACAGCCTAACCGCCATCAACTATGCGATTCTCCAACATCTCCTCCCGAGCGAGTGGGCCTCCGCCGAGAGCGTGACCATGAATATGCACTGGCTTCAGAATGGCGGGGGAGCTTCCGGGAACGTGCTCTGGCGGGTGAACACGGCCTGCAAGGCGAGCGGGGAAGATATCCAGACAGAGCCCACCTGGAACGCGAATCAGAACCAGACCATCGCGGAGCCCACCCAGAATTTGGAGACTATAACCTCTTGGACCCTCGACACGACCGGGTGCGCGGCCGGAGAACTCATGTTCGTCAGAATCGGGAGGATCGGGGACGACGGCACCGACACGGCAGCCCATGCCAGCCAACTCCTGGGCGCTTCGATCAAGCATAAGAGGACTCTACAATAATGTGGCGTCTTCTCCTTCTACTTTTCATTTTGGCGGGAGCGGGATGGGGATCGGTCGATAACCTGCGCGTCGAGAGCGCCTCCGCCACTCAGGCGATCCTCGCCTACACCGCCCCCTCCACCGACGACTGCACGATCAAGGCGTCGGAGACCAACGACTTTGGGGCGGGCTATGCCCCCTTGCACGACGTGGACACCGCGTTGTTCGCGGGGTCGGATCAGGATTCGAGATCGGGGGCGCACCGAAGCGGGAGGGAGCGCTGGTTTGTGCTAGGGACGCGCTACCGGGCGTTCAAGGCGCTCGACAACCGCTACTATTCGAGGGCGCTCCAAGCCTACACCCACTATTACGCGCAGGTGGCGTGCGGAGCAGACACGGCGGCCATCGACTTCTGGACCCAGACGATCCCGCTTGGGAATCTCGCTCCCGACCCGATCCCAACCGATCCCTCCGATCCGGGGGTGACGGCGTGGCCCACTCTCGACTGGACGCCTACCGGGAGCGCCAACTATGCGAATTCTCCAACGATGGTGACCGACCCTCAAACTGGGGTGGGAATTCGCTTGATGACTCCTCCAAAATACACGCTGGCCGCGACCCAGCAAATCGGATACACGATTGGCGCTTCCTGGACGACTCCCGACAACGTGATCGCGGACGACTCCGCGAGCGCCTCCTACACGGGCTCGGGGAGCGGGGCGGAGGGGCCGTGGATGTTCGCCGCCCCGACCGGAATGCCCTCCTACGATCTCAACTATGGGCCGCTCTACTCCTACAACCAATTCATGAGCGCCAAGCTCAATCTGAAGGGATCGGTCGCCGGAGGGGGAGGGGGGTCCGACAACCTGGTCGAGTATTGCCTGACGTGGGATGGGGTGGCATGCGGGACGGTTCTCAAGACGCAAGATCTGACGGCCTGTGGGGGCTCCGGCTGCACCCTCGGGGACGACATCCCCGATATGAGTTTCTGGCGCGACTCCGCGAATCCGCTTGGCGTACTGAAACCAAAATGGAATTGGGTTGGGAGGTCGGCGGTCGTGAACTACGCCGCCTCGACCAAGATCATAACGTGGGTAAGCGGGCAGTTCTTCGATCCGATCTGGGCGGCTGGCTCCCACATCTATCTCCAAGTCGGCGGGACCTACACGCTCTACACGGTCGCTAGCGTCGATAGCTACAAACAAATTACTTTGGCGGCGGGGCCGGCGACGGACCAGACCGGCGTCAATTTCATTGGCTACAATTTCGGCATCCTATTCCGCAAGAAGTCGGCGACCGCGAACACGATTAACCTTCAGTACGTCCAGTTTCAGGTTCCCCAACAACATAGTCTAGCGTCGTTCTATGGAGGGTTCCCAAATACTTGTGGGCCGGGAACGGTGACTCAAACTTCAACGAGTCGTCTAGGCTATCATTGCTTCTTCGGACTCGACCCCGCCCAGCACTGGTGGATTGAACCGACGCTCGGGGATGCAACCTATATCGGTGATGCGACTGGCACCTATTTCGGCACCTCCCAGCGGTGCGCCATCAACACGGGAGGATGGCATAGCGGAGACGACCCCAACAAATTCTATTGCGATGCGCTCTCAGGAACCGACCGCCATGGAGTCGAGGTTACCTACACGGGAGATAACTCGGACGTGGCGCAGCGCACCTCGATCCTGACCAACGGCAGCTATTCCGATCTGGGGTCGCTCAAAACCGAGGTCACCGATTTCATGGCCACCGACTCTGGCGGTCCTCCCTATCTGTCGTGGTGGAACGCGACCTTCCGGTCGTACGCCCAGCACCCCAGCCAGCCCTACGCGACTATCTTGGCGGGAGCGCAGGATCAGGTCAGCGCCGGAGCCGTGATGAACACGACCACCGGGAACGTGATTGCCGCTGCCTCCTTTCACGGCTATTGGCCTATGCGGTATTGCACGATGCACGGAGGCTCGATCTACACGGGGGCGGATGGTCCGTTCGTGCAGTTCTCGACCAACAATATCGCGACGAGCGGCAGCAATACCACTTGTGGGATGGGTCCACTGAAAACAGAGTTTACGGCGACGATCCCGGCGACGGCGACCGACTCGTGCGCCACGAACACATTTGGCACGACCGGCCACGGATGCACCAACATCACCGTCGTAGGCGAACCCTACGACGATTCCCCATGCGCCAGCGAGAACTCGAATCGGGGCGCGGCCGGTCCCTATGGAACTTTTCAGGTGATTCGGGAGGGCGACGTATTCAAGATCGACTCCGAATACGTTCAGGTGCTCTCCAAGAGTGGGAACAACCTAAATTTGCTGCGTGGGGTGGACACTTATGCGGGGACATCCGGTGCGACCCTTGCATCCCATTCCACCTCCTCCCCGATGTATGGCATGTGCGCCAACTATGCGCTGGGAGGCGGATCGTTCGGGTGGGACTTCCTGACCTACCCGCACGGGAACGCGGGGATTACCGGGACATTGGCCAATCATCAGGCGCAGAGTTCGCAATCGCAGAAGACGGCGGTAGCCAATTATGGAGTAGGCTACGAGATGTACTCCAGCGAGAAGCTGAACGACTACAAGACGCTGGGGACGAATTATGAGCGGGCCGTCAACAATGCCCCGACGTTCGCGGGAATCGCGTCGCGGGAGGGATTTGAGATCCACGCCAACTGGGGAAGCTACCTGTCCGGCGAGGCCAACTACTTCATCTCCGATCTGCGCCCCTTCACCTACTCGCCTGGAGCATCGGAGCCGCTTTTCTCGAATGTGAGCGGGACCCTATATTCATCCTTGCTCTCGGGCACTTATGCTCTAAATCGCAAGCTGGCGGCGACCGACGCCTTCTGCGGGATGTACCCTCTTCAAGATGTAAGCGGGCCTTCCTCCTCGATTACCGGGAGCGCGTCGGATCGCTACAAGTATTGCGTGGTCAACAACGCGGGGGAATGCGTGGCGGGATCAAACCCAGCGGTAGCCAACGTCTACTTGAACTGTCCCAATCTGACCCGCTTCCGCTGCCACAACGACACCTACGGGACGGACACCAACTACAACGTCCTCCAAGATCCCTGTGTCTACGATCTCGCTCCGCTGGGGAACCAGGCGCTCCAGCTCAAATTCGGCGCACCCACCCTCGACAAGAACGGCGTGAACGTGCGGCTCCTCGGGCATCGGCTCTCGCGGAACCGCCTCCAGAACGTCTACGCCAACGCCCACATTCTGCCCGATGCCTCTTGGCTGCTGGTTCACACCATGTTCCTGGATGGCGTTAAATCCGCCTATCTCGGATTGAAGCTCCCGCCCTTCGGCGCGACGGTGGGCACTGGCCACACCTTCGAGCGCGTCCCCGTCAACGTCAGCCCCGGCCCCACCGGTACCACCAACGCCATTGTAGAGTTCGGCTACGCCGAGCACGGCTCCCCCTCCTCCCACTACTGCACCACCCGCGCGGAGGCGTGCGCCGTCGATACCGCATCCTTCTCCGAATCCTCTCCCTTCAAGTGGGCCACCACTGAGGCGCTCACTGGCGTCTCCTGCGCTAGCGGATGCACCATCGAGATTCCCCGGATTCCGGGACGAGTCGTCTACGCCTCCGTCAAATATCGGTCGGTCACCGGGGTGGTGCTGGCGACCCTTGACCTCCCTCCCATCGGGAGTGGAGCGGGGATGGTGGAGGCGGCCTCAGGGGTCCCACCTGCTGGCTACTTCGCCTCCCCTTCGGGCACGGGCACCGCCTGCACCTTTGGCCAGCCCTGCACTCTCGACACGGCCTGCTCGCCTGGTCTGGGCTCCCCCATCGTCGCGGGCGACACCCTCTGGTTGCGAGGTGGCACCTACAACCCATCGGTCCTTTTAACCTTCGTTTGTGGATTGGTCGGAACTCCGGCGTCGCCGGTGCGCATCCGCCCCTACCCCGGCGAATCCGTAAAGATCGACGGCGGATTCACCTTCACGACTGCTGCCAGGAACACGTGGCTGCAGGGAGTCGAGATCACTGATTCCTACCCAGCCTCTCGATGGACCTCCGTGGTGGATGGTGGCGGAATACCGAGACGGGGAGGCGTCGCTCAGGATACTGTGTCTCCATCCGCCGACCTCGGCAACAAAGTTATCAACTGCATCATCCACGACACCGGGCATCCGGGGATCTGGTGGCCCAACCTGCGAACCGGAGGCGAGGTCTACGGATCGCTCGTCTATAACGTCGGGTGGCTCGACGATAACTGGAGCGGGCACCCTGAGTGCACGCACAGTTCCCCTTGCATTCGAGGGTCGGGGATCTACGGCCAGAACGACTCGACGACGGCGACGGTCAACGTCGAGGCGAATATGTGGTTCCGCAACTTCACCACCGGAGTCAATGCATATGGAGAAGGCGGGCATGTGTGGGGATGGACCACCCAAGGGAATGGCTCCTTTCAGAATGCCGACGAGGATTTCTGGCACGCCGCCACAACCGACGACCACATCGACGCCTTGGCCGTCACTGGGAATTACTCGTACAAGGCAACGAGTGAAGATCCAGCGTGCGGGGCGCGCGTGGGCTATGGAGCCGACCAATTGGGCGCGACGGTCACAAATAACTACTTTGTGGGCGGTAAATGTGGCACCGACCCCATCGCCTACAACCGCTCCCTCAACACGCTCACGTTCACCGGAAACACGGTAGTCGGCTCCAACATCGTGGCGGGCCGCCGTGAGCCCTCCGACGGCACCTCCACCACCACTTGGAACAACAACACCTATTACGGAGGGTGGCTGGCGACCGGCCCCACTTACTACCCCTTCTACTATCACGATGGCACCTCCGAGGCGTTTTACGACTTCGCCGACTGGAAATCGACCACCGGCTATGACGCCGCCTCCACCTACTCGGCCTCCCTCCCCTCGACTAATCAGATATTTTATGTGGCCGCTAACAAGTACGTCGATCAATACCAACCCAAGAAACTTCACGTCTTCGTCTACAACTGGGAGTCGCTCTCCTCGGTTGCCCTCGACCTCTCCAGCGTCTTCAATGTCGGCGACAAGTACACGATCCGCGACGCCCAATGCTACTTGACCTGCTCCGCCCTCGCCAGCGGCACCTACGCAGGCGGGACGGTCTCCGTCGCGATGACGGGCACCGATATTGACGATCCTGAGTTCGGCACGGGCGAATCTGCTTTCGTGGACGCCCGCGTGCTCGCCCACACCGACTCCAAGTTCGGGGCCTTCGTGATCTCCAATGAGTAGAGCTGGCAATCCCGAGCAACCAATTGTGCCGACGGGCGTTATTCTCTCCGAGTCGGAGGCTGAACGCCTCGAACGGGAGGGAAAAGCCAAAGTCTCGTTCCGACTGGCCCCCGGCTTCCAGCGATCCGTCCTTCTCCGCATGGAGAAGGAGGTCCTCTTGGCAGGGGGCAGAGGCGGGGGTAAGTCCACAGTGGCTCGCGCATGGCTTCTCTCCGGCAATCCCCATCTCCCCGACTACGACCACAACGGCCAGCCCACCCTAGTGAACATGTCGTATGTCTACCACCCGAACTATCACGCAACCATCATTCGACGGAACCGCCTCGACCTAGAGGATTTCATCAATAAATTTGCGGCGATGTGTTCACCGTACGGCGGGGAGTGGAGAAATGGGGCTTTTAGATTTCCTTCGGGCGCGTGGATCGACGCAGGACATCTCGAAGATAAAGACGCATGGATGAAATATGTGGGGGTGGAAAACATCCGATTCGTAATTGAGGAGGCCGTTCTCATCCCCGACCTGTCGCTCTATGAGCAGATCTTGGGGTCGTGCCGTAACCTCTCAAATTGTCCCGAGTTACGCCCGCAGGTTCTACTGACATCCAACGCGCTGGGACCGGGCGCGGGATGGCTGATCGACCGCTTTATGGAGGCTAAGGACAAGGATGGGAACATAATTCCTCCCGGCAATACCATAGAAGAAATAGTCGAGAACCCCTTCACACAAGAGAGGGTGACGACTACTCGGGTGTGGATGTTCTCCACTCTTGCCGATAATCCCTATGTTATCAACGATCCTTCGTATGTGGCACAACTCGCCACTTTGACCGACGACAAGATGCGCCGCGCCTACCTCCTTGGCGACTGGAAGGCGATGAGTGGCACCTACTTCGACATCTTCCGTCCGCGCGGTCCCGGCAACGGGGAGCCTCCTAACGCCTCCCACGTTCTCCACGAACCCTATCCGAAGATCGAGCCGTGGTGGCACCTCTCTCTCGCGACCGACTGGGGATTCTCCCACGACGCCGCCACCTACTGGCTTCGTCACAATCCCAACACAGGGCAGATGATTATCAACCGGGAATTGGTGGTGTCTCAGACTTCACCAGAGCAACTAGGCTATGAGATCGCTCTGCGGACTAAGGCCGATTTGATGGGACTACCGGGGCGCTCAACCGTTCTCCATCTATCTCCCGACGCTTTTCAGAATCGTTCGGGAGGGGAGCGGAGCATCGCGGAGTTGATGGCGAAGGGGATGGCGCGGGTGTTGGGGGCCGACGCAATCCATCTTCCCGATCTGGAGCTTGTTCGCCTACACGATTCTATATTCGATCCTTCTCAGGCGGAGGAGGCGGCTCGGAGATTCATGGAGGAGTCTCGCAAGATCCGACGCGCGGGCATAACCATTCGCGTCGCCAACGATTCCCGCGTTATCGGGTGGCAATTCATGAGGGAGGCGATGCGGTTTACTCCCATTGGGGAGGAATCCAACCAGTTCGATCCCGCATTTGCCCAGTGGCTCTATCAGGAAAAGGGAACGGAGAAGTATCTGGAATATTGGGAACTATTCCGGGACCGCCGGAGGGAGACTCTGCCCCGTCTTCAGATATTCGATTGCTGCTCAACGCTGATCGCGTCCATTCCCAAGGCAGTCCATGACGAGAAGAAGGTGGAGGACGTGAACAAAAACCATTTCAAAGGCATGGACTCCTGCGATGCGCTCCGCTACCTTCTCATCGGATTCAGAGACGAAGCTCCTCAGGAACCGTTTGAGGCATATCGGGATCGCAAGATGGAGGAGGTCGCCCGACAGAACCCCAACTACACCGCGTCCGATCTGCGGTGGGTTCAGGATTGGACCCAGAAGGAATGGAAGGAGCGTCGGGGGGGCGCGCCCATCCCCTTCATCCGGCGCTCCCGCCTGCTGCGCGCCTCTACTACTGGAGTAGGAGAAACCCGTTTACTCCCCCCTGTGGTGTTGTCATAATGAGATAAGGAGAGCCTTATGTTCCCGACCCGCCGACCCGCCCTCGATCTTCTGAAGTCGCAATCCCAGTCGCGCCTCCCCCCACGGCCCCGTCCCCGCTACCCGGAGCCTCCCGACGAGATGGAGGAGGATTTGGAGACGGCCCCCGAGGTCGAAGAGGAGCCTGAACTCGAATCCAAAAATAAAGGGGAGGGGGAGTCCGAGGTCGAGGAAGGAGAGGGCAAATTCACCCCCGAGGGCGCGCACTTCATCGACACTGCTTCCCAGAACTGCCAGAATTGCTCCCACCTCGAAGGCAACAAATGCGAGTTGGTGGAGGTCACGATCCCAAACACCACCGGATCGTGGTGTCAGTTCCACTCGTCGAGTCCTATATGGTCTAAGTCGCCGACTCCCGAGAAGGAGGAGTCGGAGGAGGTTCCCGGTGCCTGATCCGCGCAGAATAACCAGAGTTCGCGCTTTGACTCCCACCAGTATTACGGTGAGAGATAGATTCATCCCTGTCGAATATGAGGCGTCTCCTATAGATCAGAATCTGTCCGGGGATACTTCGTCTCAGCAGTCGGTGCAAGCTAGATTCGAGGAAGCGCCCTATTATTCATCGCCTATCATGCAGGAGATAGAGAGGCAGGGTAGGTATGAGTCAGTATCAGGGAGAATGGACCCATTGCCGTACCACTCCTCTCCCATTGAAAGTTCCTTGACGAGAAGGCCGTCAGATGTGCAGGTGCAAGATCGCATGGAACCAGTTCCCTACGATCCTTCCCCGATTGCCCTCCATGGCGTACTGGACCAGATGATTCCGCTACAATACTATTCATCTGTTCTTCCTTCGCGCTTGGAGGAGGATCGCACTCCATACTCCCTGTCTTCGTTAGTCGAAGGAGATACGGCCTATGAAATCCCAGACCAAATTTCCTATGAACGTTCTCCACTGATAGAAGATTTGCGCCCACTGAATTATTTGGCTAAGCCCAAAAGGGGCATCTTGAGACGGATTGGCGGTTCCTTGCGCAACCGCATTCTCGGGCGAGGTCCCACACGATGATCTGGAATCCGCTCCGGCGATTCCTCTTCCTCCGCGCGGAGATCGGGCGGCTAGAACGGGAATTGGGCGCGGCCAACGAGGCCCTCGGGAACGCGACCCGGAGGTGCGCCGAACTCCAGTCACGATTGGAAGAATCGCTAGCGAGGGAGTCGCGGCTGTCGGGGGAGGCGCTCCAGGGGGCGCGGATGGTGGCCGACTGGATGGCCCTCCAGACGGGGAGGCGCTCGATCTTCGGGACTGCTCCCGACCCGCCCGCCGCCAAGCCCGTCGAGATCCCCTCCGATCTCCAGCGACGCCGCCGCGTCAATCCTTCCCTCCAGGACTTCCTCGACGAGTACGCCAAGCTGCACCCCCAGTCGGAATCGCCCCCCGAACCGGTGGCGGCAGAAGGAGCTTAACCGATGCTCGACATTCCCGTCTCCCCTCTCGTCAAGGCGCTCGCGCCCTCCATCGAATCCTTCCTGACCTCCGACATCCGCTCGCAGAACGACCCGGAGAAGATGTGGCAATATGCGCAGCTTCGCCGCAATCATTTCTATTACACCGACCGCCAGCACCTCCAATTGACGCAGGGCGGGATGGGGGTGCTCGACTATAAGCCGGTCTCGGGGGGGATGGAACCCCGCTCCAAGAACATCGATTCCCCCTTCGACTACTCCCTCAATATCTATAAGGGGCTGATTGACAAATTTGTGGCGGTCCTCGGTTCGAGGTCGCCCAACGTGCAGGCGATGGCGCGCGATCTCGGGAACGAGTCGCAGGCGAGGCTGAAGCGGAAGGCTGACCGATTGGCTCCCTACCTCCGCTCCCACTGGGGCATGGACGCCTTCCACCGCCATCTCTGCCTCTCGCTCGCCAAGAATGGCACGACCTTTTCCTTCGCCCGCTGGGTCACCAACCGACAGCGCTACGGGGAGACGGTGCTCCCGACCTTCGACATCCAAGATATGCCGATGGGCGAGGCGGCCTACCAATGCCCGAGGTGCGGGACGGAAACGCCGGAGGCGCAGGCGTCGAGCCTCGGTCCCGCTCCCATGTGTCAGGGATGTGGGTCGCCTCTGGGGATGGAATCGCTCCAGAGCGCCCCGATGGTGCCCACTCCCATCCAGACGGGCCAGCAGGTTTACGAGAATGGCGCGGTCGAGATGACGCTGGTGACCCCAGATGCCGCGCTCGTCCCATTCTGGATCAAAAATCTGGATGAGGCCCCGTGGCTCCTCTATGAATACGAAGAGGACAAGGGGAAACTGGTTCAAGCCTATCCGCAACTTCGCCCGATGGCCCAATCGGAAATGGACTATCTGGATACAACGCCCTCGGCCCGCTACACCCGAGACGTGTTCACCTCCCCGACCGGGTATGTGTGGGGGCGGCGCAAGGGGCGCTGGCTCTACTCCAGGCTGTGGCTCGACGCCTCCACCTATGAGGTGCTCCCGAACGACCAATCTGGAAATTTGAGGCAGCAAATCTCCGAGGTGTGCCCGGAGGGCACGAAGATCACCCGCATTGCTGGGAAGATCATAGATATCCAGCCTGACAATTTTCGTAGGGGATGGGCCGCCTGCAAGCCGGGTCCCTCCGAATCCATCTATTGCGACCCCTACTTCAACTCGCTCATTCAGATTCAGGATTGCATCAATGACGCCGAGAATATGGTGGTTGAGGCCATCGAGAGGGTGACCCCGCTGGTGGGCGTGGCTAACGATCTATTGGACGTGGAGCGATTCCGCGAATATGCGAATCTGCCGGGCGAATTCGTCCCGCTCCTCGTCTCCGCCGGCACCGACGTGAACAAGTCGATCATCAAATTTCCGGGGGCGGAAGTCAACCCCGCTCTCTTCAACTTCATCGATTGGCTCCTCCAGAAGGGGCAGGAGATCACTGGGATTCTGCCGGCTATCTTCGGAGCGGGCGAGGGCACCCAAACCGCTCGCGAGGCGGAGATCCGCCGCAATCAGGCGCTCGCCCAGCTCAACACGGTCTGGAACGAGATCCGGGGGTTCGAGGCGCGCACCTACGAGAACGGCGCGTATCAGGCTGCCAAATTCAGCGGCGGCAAACTCTACTCCTCCAAGGGCTCCCGCGATTCGGTGGAAGCGATGGAGATCGCGGAGATCGAGGAATTGTTGAGTCCGG